>ULOG01036788.1_pt1 | contig 36226 bp, 29 predicted proteins | sample 1952401 | NCBI WGS metagenome assembly ULOG01 (sample SAMEA4835598, study PRJEB28245) | human gut metagenome | biome: gut microbiome; material: fecal sample | place: Denmark | collected 2008
TCTTCAGCCGTAACCGAATCTATTTCTGCGGATTCCGCTTCCTCGCCGATATGAGGTGGCTGAATTTCATCCATCATATTTTCAGCGGCAGGGATACTTTCCATATCCGAAGAATGACCAGCAACATCTCCGCCGGTCTGATTAACATAATCGTCCACCAGGCTTACCGTTCTTTCTGCCGGTTCTGCCGCTGCTGCGGCCAATTCCTCCTGCTGCTTTTTCTTCTTTTCCAGCATATATCTTTCCAGCTTGCTGAGATTTTCAATATTTTCCTCTTCGTTGCTGCTCTCAGCAGATTCTTCCGATTCGTTCTCAGGCTCCGCCGGTTTTGGCTTGGCGGTAATAACCGTTTCCGGAATACTGTCCTCGCCCAGCTTTCTTCTTATTACGCCCACGACAATATCATTTCTCAGTTCAGTTTCTGTGCAGATATCTTCCACAGACTTTCCTTCCTGAAACATTCTGACGATTTTTTCATTTGTTGACTCTTCTTTTTTCTTTTTCAGTGCTAACGCCATATTGACCAATCCTTTCGTGAAAACGGGTTACAGTATATATTATTCAAAAAGTTTTATTTAAATAACTGTATATTTGTATTATATCACAATTTATTTGGTAAAGCAATAGAGAATTAAAATTTATAGCAAAAAAAATGCACGATTTATGCTGTTGATTTTAGTGAAATATGAACATATAACTGTAAGCCGTACAATTTGCGGCCAATGTTACAAAAATGTTATTATAAAATTGTACATTATAACAAAATCTATAATATTGAGTTGACAAATAATATTATATGATATATAATATAGCTGTAAAAACAATATTGTTTAAAGCAAAAGAAAGGAGACGGCATATGAGTTTTCCTGTAAGCGCCGGCTTGCTTGACGCCATGGTCTTGTCGGTAGTTGACAGAGGCGATACTTACGGTTATGAGATCACTCAGTATATAAGAAATGCGGTGGACGTATCCGAATCCACCCTTTATCCTGTTTTAAGGCGGCTGCAAAAAAGCGATTTGCTTGAAACCTATGACAGAGAGTATATGGGCAGAAACAGACGCTATTATCATGTGACCAGCAAGGGCGAGACCGCGCTTTCTCAATACCGGATGGAATGGCATGAGCACAAGAAGAAGATAGACAGTATTTTGTTGGACGAGAGGAAGAAGGTTTGATTGAAAAGATCGTCAAGCCACAAGTTTTGTTTCTTTTTCTTTCGTACCGATTTGCCAACGCAAACAGAAAAACCTGGAAAGGATTGGTCATATAAATGAAAAGAGAAGAATTTCTTGACGCGCTGAAAAAACGTCTCAGCCGTTTGCCGGACGATGAACTTGAAAATGTTCTGAACTATTATAATGAAATATTTCTGGATGCCGGCGTGGAAAACGAGGAGCAGACTGCTAAAAACCTTGGCAGCGTCGACGATATAGCCCGTCAGATATATGCCGACAATAACATTTCTCCGGACGGAAATCCGGAGTTCATAATGGAAGAAGCTATCGACATAAGGTATGAAAAATTCTCCTCCGAAGCTGAGCAGTCACCGCAAAAGAAAAAAGGTATGTCCTTCGGAGGAAAACTGCTGCTTATAATTCTTCTGTTTCCTATATGGTTCCCGGTTATTACCGTCGTCAGCGCAGTTCTTTTTTCGGTTGCGGTGACCTTTATAGCCCTTGGCTTTTCGCTCGGAATTGCAGGAGCCGTTTTAACCGCTGTCGGGGTAACTACTCTCATTACCGCTCCGCCAATAGGAATGATTACAGCGGGAACAGGTCTTATTCTGCTGTCGCTCGGTATTATTATAGCAAAACCTCTTTTCAAACGCGTATGGTCGGGACTGGTTTCTATATTAAACTGGCTGACAGGCAAGGCGCACGGATTTTTAGCTGACAGGGGGGCTGCATAAATGGAAAACAGCAAGAAAAGAAAAATTGGTCTTCCTGTTATTCTTCTGATAGCAGGAATAGTTCTTGTAACGCTGGGAACTCTTATTATAAAATTTACCGATACCGATAAATATTTTGAAAAAGAAAATATAAATGAAAGATTTTCTGCTGAAAATATAGAATATTTAGATATTGATATAATAACGGCAAGATTTTATCTGGAAAGCTACGACGGCGATGAAATAACCATAGAAGCGCAGAATATCCCGAAAGACAGGTATTCTTTCAGCTGCAGCAACAATAAATTCAGCGTAAAATATAATAACGCCAGATGGTATGAATGGTATAAAATTCTGGGCTTCGGATGGTTTGAAAAAGATTATAATGATACCGTTATAAAGATCAGGGTTCCGGACAAGGAATACGCTAATTTGGATATGGACGGCGGAATAGGAGAATACACGATCAGCGGTCTGAAATGTATAAATGCTGACATAGATTCCGGAATCGGAAAAAGCAGATTCACAGAATGCATAATAAGCGGAAAGATCAACATAGATATGGGATTGGGAGAGCTCAGCTTTGAAAACTGTTCGCTTAACCGCTCCGATATTGACGGCGGGATAGGACAGCTTGATTTCAGCGGAAAAATACTCGGAAGCCTCAACGCTGACTGCGGAATAGGTGAAAGCAGCTTTGATATAGACGGTTATTATTCCGACTATGAGATAAAATCCGATACGGGTATAGGCGAAATAAGAATAGACCGGGGCAGCGACGGCACCAATGGCAGTTTCTCCAAAATACCCATAGATATCGACGGAGGATTGGGCGAGGTTAATATTAAATTCAAATAAGCAAGGAGGCATTTCAATGAATAAAAGGCTTTACAGATCAAGAAGCAGCAGGATGATATGCGGCGTCTGCGGAGGGATCGGAGAATACTTTGATGTTGATCCCAATTTAGTGAGAATAGGATTTGTCATTCTTGGCTGCACGGGAGTTGGCATTATAACTTATATTGTAGCGGCAATAATTCTTCCGGAACAATAATTATCTGCTGTACAAAAATATGAGCGTACTCCGGTATATTCCCTGCGCTTCTGACGCGGCTTCCTGACAGCTCAGCCGAAAACTATAATATTTATAAAATCCTCGGTATGCCGCAATGCAGACACCGAGGATTTTTTCGTTACAAAAGCTGCAATGCCCCTCATTCCGGGCTGTCCGCTTTTTAAAATAGAATACAGCTAGCTTTTCAGATTTTCAAGCGCGCTTATCAGAAGTTCTTTATTTTCAATTGTATCATACCATTCGGTTATTTTGCCCGAAAAATTGCTTTCATAGTAATAAAACCAATCGTCAAATTCCGTATAAACATTGTCTTCATTAGTGGATGGAAAATCAAGTGAAAGCTCGGTGCTGTCTGAGTATATCATGATTTTTCCGTCCATTTGCTCTATATGGTGAACACGATGGATAATTTGCATTGTGGAAAAGGAAAGCTCCATTCTTTCGCTGATGCGATCGTACATCCATAAACCTTTATTTTCATCCATCTGATAACCGCTGCGGACTATAGGCGAAACAGTGACGATCCTTCCGTCTTTTAAAAGATAAGTTTCTGTATCAAGTATCTCTTTCGACTTAATATCCCTTTTATGTGCCCGTTTTTCAAGCGGCGCACCGATTATACCCAGCAAAAATGTAAGTATTATCGATACAAAAAAGAGCATCAAAAAAAACATCAAAGTATTCGTCAATTTATTATTTTCTGTTTCATAGCATATAACAAATAAAGATATCACAAACAGAAAAGAGATCCCCGCAGTAACCGCTGAAGCTTTCATAATCGTCAGAAAGACCTGATATAAAGTTTTTCTCTCCAGCTTCTCTCTTTCAACAGGTTTTGAAAAACGCTCGCTTTCGGGATAAGAAAATTTTTCTACGGCATTTGCCATAACCCATTCGTAATCGTCGCACGGCGTCCGGTCAATTATAAGGCACTTATTATCTATCATTGCTTTTACCTCGTTATATATTTTATTGGATTATATCATAAAACGGCAAAAAACATTAGTTATATGAGTAAGCTTCCGGTAAAATTTCATATCCGGTTCGATAAGCCAATGCCGCAGTAAAGCATTGCTGTGCTTATGCTCTGACATTACATGGATAATCGGATCTGATCAAGGCATAATATTAAAGCTATAGTTCAGTATTGTCATGTTTTCACCGGTCAGGCGGCTTTCCGCCGTCTCGGAAACAAGATAAAATTAATATAGAAACGGAGAGTGCGGCAATGAAATCAATTTGGTCTGCCAGCGCCGAGCCTGATGAATTTCCGAAGCTGGAAAAAGATTTAAAAACAGAAGTGCTGATTATAGGAGGAGGAATTGCCGGTATTCTTACGGCTCACCGGCTGCACAGTCAGGGCGTAAATTACGTTCTGGTTGAAAAAGAAAGGATATGCGGCGCAACGACCTGCAATACCACTGCCAAAATAACCTGTCAGCACGGGTTTATCTATCAAAAGATACTTAAAAGCGGCGGTGCTGAAAGCGCAAAAATGTATTTGCATGCTAATAAAGCGGCGTTTGACGAATACGCAAGGATTTGTGAAAAAATAGAATGCGATTATGAAGCAAAAGATAATTATGTTTATTCTGCCGATGAAAGAAAGCTTGAAAAGGAGCTTTCGGCATTGGAAATAATAGGAGCCAACGCCGAGCTATGCCGTAAGCTGCCGATACCTGTTAATTATTCCGGAGCGATAAAGTTCAAAGATCAGGCGCAGTTTAATCCTTTAAAATTCATCAAATCAATATCTAAAGGGTTAAATATATACGAAAATACTTTTGTCAGGGAAATGACGGAAAACTCCGCCGTTACAGATACCGGAAAGATACATTACGACAAAGCAATAGTCACAACTCACTTTCCCTTTATCAACAAGCACGGAAGCTATTTTTTAAAGCTTTATCAGCATCGCTCATATTTTATAGCTCTGGAAAATGCTCCAGACGTCGCAGGTATGTACGTTGATGAAAATAAAAAGGGATATTCGTTCAGAAACTACGGAAACTTTCTGCTTATAGGAGGAGGCTCTCACCGCACGGGAAAGAAAGGCGGAAACTGGGAAGAGCTGCGGCGTTTTGCCGACATACACTATCCGGGCCTGACCGAAAAATACTTCTGGGCAGCTCAGGACTGCATGAGTCTTGACGGGATCCCTTATATAGGAAATTATTCTAAGAATACGCCGAATTTATATGTTGCCTCAGGCTTCAACAAGTGGGGAATGACAGGAGCGATGACGGCGGCAATGATACTGAGCGATATGGTCATGGGAAAGGAAAATGAATATGCCGGAGTTTTCGACCCATCCAGAAGCATAATAAAACCGCAGCTTTTTGTAAACGGTTTTGAAGCCGTGACCAATCTGCTTACAATTTCAAAAAAGCGATGTCCTCATCTCGGCTGCGCCCTTAAGTGGAACAGGGCGGAACATACATGGGACTGCCCATGTCACGGTTCAAGGTTCACCGAAAAAGGAAAAGTTCTTGAAAATCCGGCAAACGGCAATCTTAAGAATTGTGATCTTTAAAGCAGAATGTCAGATCTAAGCGTATAAAAAACTCCCGTAACTGCCTGATAATCTGGCAGTTACGGGAGTTATATTTATTGCTTCGCTTTTTCTTTAGGCGTTTTTCGAAGATATCTGTATGCCGACTTGTACTGTATATAAACCGTTTCAAATTCGGCGTCGCTCATTTCTTGTCCTCCAAAGCAGGTTTTTTCAAAAAGCCTTGCTGCCGGTTCGAGAGAAACCTGCCTTTTTTCATCGGCATATTTTATGATCATATCGGGAGTATACGCAGAAAGGTCGTCTTTTGAGGAGTATTCCAGAAGCCTGATAATATGACGGTAAAGCAATATTATGCGTCCCGAGCCCTTTGTAAATCTAAGCCTTATCCTGAAAAACAGTTCAATTATTCTGTCAAGCAGTACAATAAAAACAATAAAGAATACAACACCAAGGAAAATCAGTATCCTGCTGAAATACTGAGCGAATACCGCAAAGCTGAAATTCGACTGATTTGAATAATCCACCATGTATCCGGGCACGGTAGGATCAAAGGTTATCCATCCCGCTCCGGGAATATAGACCTCGACGAAAGCATGAGCATGAGCGTCACGGACCGCAATCGTTCCGGAATCGGTATATTCATAAGCGGCAAATCCCTCCACATATCTTGACGGAAGCCCGCAGATCCTTGCCATAAGAGTCATCGCCGTGGCATAGCTTGTACAGCTTCCCGTTTTGCTTTCAAAAACAAAATAGTCGATTGAAGTATCGTCAGGAACATATTCCAGATCGTAGATATAGTCGTTATCCTCAAAATAATCGCAAAGTGCCTGAGCCTTTTCAAAATCAGTACTGCATCCGCTTGTTATTTCCAGAGCCAGCGCCTCCAGCCTTTCTGAATACTCGATTCCGCCGGTATTGTACTCCACCGCATTCTGATAATCTTCCAGCAGGCTTAAATCAGGCAGATCATCGTTTAAATATGCCGCCCTGATCAGACTCGAATAATCCTCGCCGCTTATTTCAAGGCCCTGGGCGTAAGAAACAAAATCGTCGGTCTGCGGATAATAGTCCATAGTATAATCATAGGTTCTGTCCTGATTATACAGATATATCTCGCCGTCCGAATTCATAAAGATATTGGTTCTGTTGGCATCTCTGAAGCCGTCGGAAACCGCACCCAACGGAGCGGCGATATAGGTTGCGCTGAAATCGTCGTCAAACACCCTGAATTTCGATTTCAAAATGCTGTTTTCCTGGTCAAATTTATCTGCAGTCAATCCGTATTCTTCATATTTTCCCGTTTCCGCCAAAGTCCTGAGCGCTTCATAAATATCCTTTCCGCCTATCGGAGAACTGGTGAAATAACTATAGTCGGAGTATTTATCAGAATTTCTGTTTATGCGCCATCTTTCGTTTGAAAACTCATCGAACGCCTGACGTCTTAAATAATACACAGGTGCTTTGTAATCAGATTCAAAATAAAACAGGATCTGACCTGTAAAGCTGCCTCCGTATCTCGGCGACGAAACATCGCTCAGCCGTGAATAATCCGCCAGTGCATCGTCTGTGTCGGCGGCGTCAAGATCGAAAGCCGTGGCATCCCGCTCCAGTCTTGACTGAACCTCCGGTTTGGGCACAACCATAGCGACAGCGCCGCAGAAGGAAACAAAAAGCGCTATTGATATAACATATGAAAGGTTCATTACCACCTTTACGTTCTTATCTTTCATCGCCAGCTGGCGGTTGTGAACCATAACCGCCAGAAACAGAGTGATCAGTACCGCAACCTGAAGATCCGTCATAGGCTCGGCACGCTTTGCGTGAATAACAAATGGGAACAGCACGCAAAGCATAGACCCCAGGCTTCTGTATCTGACCTGGGTAAAATAATAAATTACCGATATCAGAAAGAAGCCGCCTCCGGCAAACAGGGCATAAAAGTACTCCAGAACAAATCCGGTGTTATTCCGGTCAAGATAAAACCAGTCCACAAAGAAAATATTGCTGTATTGGCTTCCCGCTCTCAGCATAAAGCTTGCAAAGAACATGACTGCAACAAATACCACCGTATACACTAAAGCGCCTATGTATTTCTTGCTTTTCAGCCAGTCAAATACAATAAAAAGCACTGCTTCTGCAATAACAAACAGCATTGTAAAAACCCATGCCCGCTCATAATAATAGCATTCTATAACGTCATAGGCTACCGCAGCTCCCAGCAGAATCGGGAGAATATATTTTTCAGCCTTCTCCAGAAGGAGATTTTTGTATTTCATCATATTATTCATAGGCAAAGTTTACAGCCGCCGGTCAGACGTCTGAAATCTCCTCTTTAATAATTATCCGAACCTCTCTCGTAAGTGCGCCTAAACCGTCTTTTTAAATTCAAAATCAGACGTACATATCCAAAGATTATCAACGCCTGAAAAGCCGCAGTTTTCATGAGAAACAAAAACTGCGTCCTTTAAACCGAAGATCTCTGACGCAAGATTCTCGTGCTGTACGTCCGCCGCCGTAAAGCACACTATTCCGCCCGACTGAACCGCCTCAGCAGGTATACGCTCAGACGGAGTTACAGGTGAAAACCACGACAGCTTTTCCTGTAAGTCCCAAATATCTCCCGCATTTTTTATATTTACGCAGTTCCATTTGTCCTTGTAATAATAAACGTCGCTTTCCAGCCCCTGGGACGCCAGCATAGAAAGCATCGCAAGGCAGCCTTCTATCACGATATCAAAATTTCTGTAATTATCTGCGGTCATATTTTCAAATTCGGGGATATCAAGTACAAACACCTGACTTGTAACGGCAAGCTTTTCGTCCAGCCTTACCATAAAAATATCACGCTTAGAGGAAAGCTTCCAGTTTATCTTTTTGATCGGATCTCCGGGAACGTATACCCTGTGATCGTATCCGGGAACGCCGGTAGAACCTACGGCGGTCTCGGAGGTTTCCTCCTCGGTATCGTCAAAGCCTGAATTTTCTGAAGTGGTTTTTAATATCTCCGGCTGAACTCCCGTATCGGGAATTCTCGGCAGGATACGTACCGGGTATTTTCCATTCTCCTTTTCGCCGTCAAAGACCAAAGCCGAGAATATTCCCAAAAAATCCATAAGCCGTATCCTTTTTATTTCAACATAAGACATACCTGAGCTTACCGCCCTAAAAGGAACGGTGATCTTCTCATAATTCATGGACGCAAGCGCAAGCCGGTATACCGTCTTATCCTCAGCCTCAAGCTGCGGCGAAAAAGAAAGCTCCGCTTCGACAAAAGGCGTTGGCAGAAAAGTTCTTTTTCTCAGCTTTACAGAAACCTCAAGAATGTCGCCTTTGGACAGCAGCTTCTGCGAACATTCTACCTCAAAGCTTATCTTCTTTCTGAAAAACAGCAGTATCAGCTCGGAAAATATCAGCGCCGAAACAAGTATCAGCCCGATCATTATTCCTCCGCTTCCGTCTATAAGAACAGCAATTGCCACCGCAACGGCAATGCAGAACAAATACGCTATAAAATGCTTCATATTTGCAATCATGCCCCGTTACGGAGCGTTACTCCTTTCTGCAGCATTTTGCACCGCTTTTCGACAGCAAAACTTCTTACGGCGTTTTCAAGCCTTCGTACCTCCGTCAACAGGAGCGCTTACCGTCATGGCTATCTGCTCCATAGCCTCCTCATTTGAAGCAAAAGCAGATTTTCCCTTCGGAGAAAGCATAAGCCGGTGAGCCAGAACGCTGGACATGACCGCCTTTACGTCGTCGGGAACAACATAACTTCTTCCCTCAACGTAAGCGTACGCCTTGGAAGCTTTGAGCAGCGCTATGCTTCCTCTTGGAGATACTCCCAGCTTGACATAGTCCGAGCTGCGAGTCGCCGTTACAAGATCAATAATATACTGCTTTATGCTGGGAGCAGTAACTGTCTTGGCAGCCTCAGCTATCATATCTTCAACATCTGAAACGCTCATAACCGCCGAAACGTTTTTTATATCAGAGCCGTTCTCTGCTCTCTCCATTATCTCAAGCTCCTCGCCCGCAGTCGGATAGCCCATTGAGATCTTCATAATAAATCTGTCCATCTGTGCCTCGGGAAGATGATAAGTTCCGTAAGTTTCAACAGGGTTCTGAGTTGCCAGAACCATAAAAGGAACCGGTAGGTCATAGGTTTTTCCGTCAAGAGAAATCTGATGCTCCTCCATTACCTCAAGCAAACTGGACTGAGATTTCGGCGATGCCCGGTTTATTTCATCGGCCAGCAGAAAATTACACATAGCTGCGCCCTGCTTATATTCAAGCTGCCTTGTTTCGGGATTTATCATTGAAAACCCCACAATATCCGACGGCATAATATCCGGAGTAAGCTGAATTCTGTTGAATTTTCCCTCCACCGATCTTGCAAGCGCCGAAACAAGCTGAGTCTTTCCTACTCCGGGAACGTCTTCTATAAGAACGTGACCGGCGCACAGCATTGAGGCAATAACCTTTTTTATGGATTCTCGTTTTCCCACAATGACCTTCTCTATATTCTCTATCAGCAAACTCACCTTATTGTCCATATGCGCCTCTCCTTTTTTACTTTTCTTTTATTTTATCATTTAAAGTTAACTCTAGGTCAATACCTTTATGAAAATTCTGTAGCATTATACAAAAACAAAAACCGAATTTTATTTATTTCACACAAACCATTAAGACAATACCGCATTATTACAATCAGACTGTACGAAATCACCCCGCGGATTGACTTAAGCTAATTATACCTTATATCATGCATCGTGTCAACAATATATAATGGAAAGACAAGGCATTCGGTGAGCCGAAAATTATTAAAACATTACCGCATAATTGCTTTTTGTATCGCCCTAATATATAGCTTTTAATATGATTTTGAGCTTTTATGCAAGAAACGCTCCGGCGTCAAAGCTCGAAGCGTTTCTCAAAATAGATGATATAAAAATATTAGTGAATATCCTGATAAAGTCCGATGTAAAGTTTAGCGGATTTTTTCCAGCTGAAATCTTCCTTCATAGCATGATTTACAAGATTGCCCCATTTCATCCTGTCGTCATAATATACTCTTGCTCTTGTGCAGGCGTCAAGCATATCGTGAGCGTTGTAGGATTTAAATGTGAATCCGTTTCCTCCCGGCGCTCCTGCGTCGTGGATCGAATCCCTCAGTCCTCCGGTTTCTCTAACTATCGGTATAGTGCCGTATCTGAGAGCGATCATCTGAGCAAGACCGCACGGCTCGCTCTGCGACGGCATAAGGAACATATCCGCTCCGGCGTAAATTCTCTTGGAAAGCGCGGGAACAAAGCCGATAGTAACTCCTACTCGATCGGGATAACGATAATGCATCTCTCTGAAAAAGTCCTCATATATCTTTTCACCCGAACCAAGTATAGCAAACTTGTATCCTAGTCTGATAATATCCTCAAAAACGTATTTTATAAGATCCAGTCCCTTATGGGAAACAAATCTTGTTACAATACCGATTACCGGTTCCTTTCCCTGAGCCATTCCCAACTCGCCCAGAAGCTGCGTTTTGCATACCGCTTTTCCGGACTTATCGTTCAGGCTGTAATTTTTTGCGATATTAGGATCCGTTTCGGGATTGTACACATTCTGGTCTATTCCGTTAAGGAAGCCGCACAGCTTATACTGCTTATGCACAAGTATCCTGTCAAGACCGTGGGAATACCACGGGTCAAGAATTTCCCAAGCATAGCTCGGTGAAACGGTAGTTACCTTATCCGCAACCTCGATAGCCGCTTTCATAAAGTTAACATCACCGTCGTAAGAAAGCAGATCGGTATGATAAAGCGGAATGCCCATCAGATCATTGATTATCTCAAGACCGTAGCGCCCCTGATACTGAATATTATGAATAGTGAATACCGTTTTAATGTCCTCATAACCGCTCTGATAGCGGTAAAAAATATCATAATAGACCGGAACCAGAGCAGTCTGCCAGTCATTAGCGTTAATTACCTGCGGCTTAAAGTCGATGTATCTCAGCAGCTCCAGCACAGCGCGGGAAAAGAAGATAAACCTTTCAGCGTCATCGTAAAAGCCGTAAAGACCGTTTCTTGCAAAATAATACTCGTTATCGAGAAGATAATAGGTAACTCCGTTGATATTGCCGACAAAAACTCCGCAGTACTGGTTTCTCCAGGCAACCGGAACTGTAAAATTGGTAAGATAGGAAAGCTGGTCCTTAAGTTCCTGCTTTATCTGTCCGTAATACGGAATTACAACTCTGCAGTCATGACCTTCGGCGTTTATAGCCGCCGGAAGGGAACCGGCAACGTCGGCAAGACCGCCCGAGGCGATATAAGGTAGCGCCTCGCTTGCCGTATATAGAATATTCAAAATAATTCCCTCTTTCTTTTAAAGTTTTAAACTTTTATACCGAAGCGCCCTTTCCAATATACATCGGATAGCTCGGAGCGCTTGTAAGTATATGGTTTACTCCGATATTAACGTTCTTATCTGTAATAAGATATGTTATCTCAGAGTTATTTCCGACAACTGTCCCCTGCATGAGAACACAATCCTTTACCTTAGCTCCCTTGCCGACCTTAACGCCTCTGAACAGTATAGAGTTTTCTACCTCGCCCTCAATAACGCAGCCGTCGGCAATAAGCGAATTCTTCACACAGCTGTCAAGATCATATTTAACCGGAGCATTATCGCTTACCTTTGTATAGATCGATCTCTTGGGGAGATACAGCTTACGGGCGTTCTCAGGCTTGAGAAGCTCCTGATTCGCCTTAAAATAGCTTGCAACGCTTGTGATCTTGCTGAAATAATCCGAATACTCGTAAACCTTTATATCAAGCTCATTGCATTTCGCCTGAAGGATATCCTTTTCAAAGCTTATGTTTCCTCTTGCAATTGAATCAGAGATCATATCAATGAGGAATTTCTTGCTCATTACAAAAATATTAAGGCTGGCGGTGCAGGTTCCGCTTATATCCGGCTGAATCAGCACCGATTTAACATTTCCTTCGCCGTCGGTGTTTACAACGGTAGACTGTTTTATATCCTCGGAATTATAAATTCCCGTATGAGCTACGATCGTAATATCTGCTCCGCTGGTAATATGCTGAGAAAGAATAGGCTTGAAATCCATATTCGTAACAACATCGCAGTCGGACAGTACAACATATTCTGCCATTGAGTGCTTGATAAAGCTCATAGCTCCGTAAAGCGCTTCGATTCTTCCTCTGTAAAGCTTGCTTTCAACATTTCCGAACGGAGGAAGAATATAAAGTCCTCCTTTTTTTCTTGAAAGATCCCACTCTCTTGCCGAGCCAAGATGGTCCAGCAGCGACTGATAGTTTGACTTTGTAATAACTCCGACCTCGGAAATTCCGCTGTTGACCATATTAGACAGAGGGAAATCTATAAGACGATATCTTCCCCCGAAAAGAATAGAGCCCATTGTTCTGTTTTTAGTCAGATCGCCTACCGCCGTATCATGCATATTCGCAAAAATAAGGCCAAGCACATTACCCATATTTACATCCATGTCAATCCGTTCCTTTCCTACATATCTGACGAAATAATCGCCTTCGGGGCAACGACCGATCCGTCGGAGATGTTTATATTGTGTCCGACAACAGCAACGCCCCATGTGTCCTTGTCGTCTATGTTTTCAGGCCGCGCGCCTATGTGAGCGTTTTCTCCGATAACGGAGTTTTCTCCCACAATTGCGTATTCAACCTTTGCGCCCTTCTTAACTACGCAGCCGGGCATCAGGATAGAATCGTATATTTCAGCGCCTTCCTCAACGACAACACCCTCGGAGATCATCGAAAATTCAACAGAACCGTCTATAAAGCATCCTTCGGTAACCATAGAATTCTGAACCATTGCACTGCTTCCTATATACTGCGGAGGAAGTACAGGGTTTCTTGAATATATTTTCCATGCCGGATCGTAAAGATCGATAGGAATATTAGGATTTATAAGATCCATATTAGCTTCCCAGAGGGAATCGATGGTTCCTACATCCTTCCAGTAACCGTCAAAACGGTAAGCTACCAGCTTTTCACCGGCGTTCTTCATATCGGGTATGATATTCTTTCCGAAGTCCTTGCTGGCATCCTTATCCTCTTCATTTGCGATCAGATACGCTTTGAGTTTTGACCAGGTAAAGATATAAATACCCATAGAAGCAAGTGTGGAACGCGGGACCTTGGGCTTTTCCTCAAAGTCTATAATATTGTCCTCCTCGTCGGTAATCATGATACCGAAGCGCGAAGCCTCTTCCTTGGGAACGTCCAGAACGGCAATAGTTGCGTCGGCATTCTTAGCCTTGTGATACGCCAGCATCTTATTGTAATCCATTTTATAAATATGGTCTCCGGAAAGAATTATTACATATTCCGGATCATATCTTTCAATAAACGCCATATTCTGATAAATAGCGTTTGCCGTACCGGAATACCAGTCTGCTCCGGACGCCTTCTGATACGGAGGAAGAACGAAAACTCCTCCGTGAATACGGTCAAGATCCCACGGCTGACCGTTTCCGATATATTCGTTGAGTACCATAGGCTGATACTGCGTCAGAACTCCGACAGTATCGATACCCGAATTGATGCAGTTGGACAGCGGAAAATCAATGATACGGTATTTTGCGCCGAACGGCACCGCCGGCTTTGCAACCGTCTGAGTCAGAGCGTAAAGGCGGCTTCCCTGTCCACCGGCAAGCAGCATAGCTACGCATTCCTTTTTGTTGAACATAACAATTCACCCACCAATATAATATTTTTTCATCTATTTTTCAGCCGGACTATTCGGCTGCGGACTTACTTTTCTTTTTCACAGAAGTCTTTCTTTTCGTCCCGTCGCTTTTCTTCTCCGTAACGGATTTCCTTGCTTTTCTTGCCGGCGCTTTCTTAACAGTAAAATACATAACCGAAAATGCCGGAATATCTATACATACAGAATTATCGAAACCGTGCATGGGAACAGCCTTTGACTTAACGGTTCCGTTTACGCACGGCGAACCGTCGGGAGAGGTTGAGTTTAGCACCTCGGTATAAGAACCTTTATAGGGAACTCCGAAACAGTAAGAGGTCCTGCCGACCGGAACGAAATTGCATACGACGATGATCTCATTGCCCTTTCTGTCAAAACGTCTGAAAATTATAATGCTCTGCCTGTAGTCGTCGTTGGATATCCAGCTGAAGCCTTCCCAGGTAAAATCATTTTCCCACATCTGCGGATGATCAAGATAGAAATGATTGAGAGTTTTTATAAATTTCCAATAGTTGCGATGATTCTCATACTCCTCTATCATGAACCATTCAAGGCCGTTTTCATAGTCCCACTCTCTGAACTGAGCGAACTCTGACCCCATAAACAGCAGCTTTTTGCCGGGATGAGCCATCATATATGCCATAAATAGCCTTGCCTGGGCAAACTTCTGATCTACATCAGCTCCGAACATCTTGTTTACAAGAGAGGCCTTTCCGTGAACCACTTCGTCATGGGAAATAGGAAGAATAAAATTCTCGGAGAAAGCATAGAAAAACGAGAATGTCAGCATATCGTGATGAAACGCTCTGTTTATAGGATCCATTGCCATATACTTGAGCATATCGTTCATCCAGCCCATATTCCACTTGAAGTTAAAGCCCAGACCTCCGTCGCTTGTAGGCTTTGTTACCATAGGCCACGCCGTAGACTCCTCGGCGATCATAAGGGTTTTAGGATTCCGTGCAAATACCGCTTCGTTAAGCTTTTTAAAAAACTCGATAGCCTCAAGATTTTCATGTCCTCCGAAAACGTTCGGAGTCCATTCTCCGTCTCTGCGGTCGTAATCAAGATACAGCATTGAAGCGACAGCGTCTACCCGCAGCCCGTCCACATGAAACTTTTCTATCCAATAAAGCGCATTTGAAATAAGGAACGACCTTACCTCGCCTCTTCCGTAATCGAATACCCTGGTGCCCCACGCCAGATGATCGCGCTTTTTAGGATCGGCATATTCATACGAAGGACCGCCGTCAAATTCAAACAGTCCTGCTTCGTCTCTGGGAAAATGAGCCGGAACCCAGTCGAGTATAACTCCTATCCCCTCCTGATGGAACATATCTATCATCTTCATGAAATCGGCAGGAGTACCGAATCTTGAAGTCGGTGCATAATAGCCTATTCCCTGATATCCCCACGAACCGTCGAAAGGATACTCTGCAAGAGGCATAAGCTCGATATGAGTATAACCCATTTCCTTTATATACGGAATGATCTGGCGGGCAAACGAAATATAGCCCATATATTTTCCGTCCGTACAGGACTTCCAGGAATTCAGGTGGACTTCGTATATATTCATAGGAGAGTTATAAATATCCTTTTTCTCCTTATCCCTGATCCACTTTCCGTCAGACCATTCGTATTTGTCAATATCGTATATTTTGCTTGCGGTAGACGGGCTTACCTCCATATGAGTACCGTAAGGATCAGCCTTGAGTCTTGTTTTTCCGTCGCAGCCTTTAACGGCAAACTTGTAGGCATCAAACTCCTTAAGCCCCTCGATAAACGTTTCCCACACCTCGGTGCTCGCAATCATCTCCATGGGATTTGCGCTCTCGTCCCAGCTGTTGAAATCCCCGACAACCGAAACCGACTTTGCCTTAGCCGCCCATACTCTGAAATAATGTCCCTCTCTGCCGTCTTTCTCGCCCTTATGACAGCCGAGAAATTGGTATGTCATTAAATTGGTCCCCTGATGAAACAAATGAAGCGGAAGCTTATAATCTTCCGGTATTTTATTAATCATATCAACCGTCCGTACCTCCGTAAAACGGAAGGCATTTCTCCTTTCGCCGTGTTGTTTTTAACGCTTGTACGCCGCTCTGTGAATACTGAGCAACCAAATTTGCGGTTTGTGAAAAAAGCCTCCGGTTCCGGCAAATTTCCACACCTAATGGGAATTTTAAATATAAATATTCCCATGATTTTATTTTAACCCATTTTAAACGCATTTGCAATACTTTTAGTTATTATTTTCAGTTTATCACATATTTCAACACTGATTTTTGTGCATTTTGACGACACTTTTTTACTGATCTATAAATCTATTTCCTTACATCAACATAAATGACCGCAATTGAAATATCGTCACGCTTTCCGCCGTTTTTAACATTCATAGCATACTCGCCCAATTTCTGCGCGATTTCAGCGGGCTGTCTGATCCCTTTTTTCAATATTGACGAAAGCCTTCTGACAGTGCCTTCTCCCACCCCGTCGGAAGACATTATAATGATATCTCCCTTAAAAAGCTTAAAACTGCAGCTGTCCGGCACGCATTCCGCCAGTATACCGGCGGGAAACGCCTGTCCTCCTATAACTTTAAAGGCTCCGTCCCGGTACAGATAAGCCGGGGCTGCTCCGGATTTGAGAAACTCAGCGCTTCCCCCGCACAAATCAAGACGCAGCAAGTCCAGAGTGGCAAAGGATTCTTCCCAGCCTTTTACTCTCAAGACCGAATTTATAAGCCGATGAGCGGTAGCCATTGAAAATCCCGCCTTTAAAAGCCTGCACGCAAGACTGACCGCAAACATCGAATCAAGTCTCGCCCTCTTTCCCGTTCCCATTCCGTCCGAAAGAATAACATATTTTTCACAGGCAGTAAGTTCGAGCGTATCCAGAGTATCGCCGGAATATTCGTTGTCGCCGCTGGACGCCTGAAAGGTTCCGGTCTGTATCTCAAAATCCGGCAGTTCGTTGAATGAAAGCTTGCTCACATTATCTACCTGAGTAATTACGGGTATGTCAAAATCATTTTCTGCAATAGAGCTTATTCCAGTGGTAAGCCTTACAAGATCACCTTTGAACTTTGCGGTAAGAAACACCTCTACTCTTTGAGTGCTGTTTTCATCTATATAAACGCACGCCTTGGCGTTAGGATATCCAAGCTGCGCAAAATAATCCCTTACCTGAGCCGAAAGTGAAGGATCGACCGCTCTTACCTGACCGACCCTGTATGAAAGGTCGCTGAGCATATCCTCCATAGATGAAAGTTGCTCCGTCAGTATCTCCCGAAGCTCCTTGACTCTTATATTGTCAGCCTTTTCAGCTAGCAGATCCTTATATATGTCGTTGAAACCGCCGGTAAGATCAGATACCCTGCAGCACATCGGCAGCCGATTTTCCACATCCATTTCGCTTATTCCGTTATATTTCATAACGGTCTGCTCAAGCTTTTCAAAAGCCTGCTTTGCCGTGCTGCGCGATTTTTTCCAGCACATTGCAAACATCTGACAGTTTCCGCAAACCGCAGCGCATACTCTCACTTTCAGGTCGGCGTTTTCAGCTTTCTTATCTATTGCGGCGGATACCAGCGCTATCTGTCCCCGTATATCCCCCAGCGTTTTTGAAGCGAAATTAAGCCTGGACGAAGCTGTCTGACCCACAAGGTCCACTGAATTGCGTACCCCGAAGAATCTTGCCGCCGTTTTTTTCAGCAGCGATATCGGACATGCAATAAATATCACAGAGCCGACAAGAAGATCGGCAAACATAAAAAACGTGTCTGAATTAATACCTATTGCCACAAGGCTTATCAATGACGTACCGATAAATACCAGAACCGCAGCAAGCGCTCCGAACTGTACAAATGCCCCGCAGATCAGTCCCGACGTTGCCAGCAGCAGAGTGTTTCCGGCAAGAGACGGACTGTAAAGCAATATTCCGCAGGTAGTAAGCGCTCCGACTACAGCGCCGCCTGCCGTCTTATATTTTCTCACAGCTGCCAGCAGAGCGAACGCTCCGAATATCCTTCCGGCATTGATGTAAGGCAGAGGAACGGCGGCAAGGGTCGAAACGGTCATAATATAAAGAATTGCCGCAAAAACTCCGTTAAGTCCGCCGAGCTCAAAAACCCCCTCGCAGCGGTAATTCTGCTGAACCGTTTTTGCTATAAACACCAGGCATCCGCCTATCAGAGCGGTTATCATCCGCAGCGACGCCGTATAAGCATCCGCAGGCACGGCAATTGACATAACGCAGCTGAACAGTATCATCACGCCCGACGTAAGCAGACTCATGAAAACCGGATTGTCCTTACGGCTGTCATGCATGACAGTAAGCCTTATCCCGGCAATTACCAGAATGGAGCAAAGCTGTATTATACCGTTTTCAATATTGCCGAAAATTATGTAGCTAAGTGCCGAACCAAGAAAGGCAGGAATTATATATCTGCCTGAGAACACGGCTACCGCTACGTTTACAGGCGACGGATACCCCATTATTTTACCCAGCGACGCCAGAAACGCCGCTGCCGCAGTAAGAATACAGCCGATAACGTTCATGCTCCTTCCGGGAGCGCATACGTCCGCCTTTCCCTTTATTTTCAACATTATTATCACCACTTCCTATATTTTGCACGGCTTGAATACCAATATCATAGCAAAAATATACGGCATAATATGTCATAAATAAGGGAATATTATAATATTTTCATCTGCACAAAACGACAGCAATCGTTACTGCAAATACAATGCGCTTATATTCGACGCAGATCCGTTCTAAAGACCGCACATGACCCTGAGCTCCTCAGAAAACCTTATAAGCTGCTCCATCGAAAGCTTTTCGGGTCTCACGCTTTCATCAAGACCGGAACGCTTTACCGCCTCGGCAGTTTTCGATTTATCTATGCCAAGCGAAGCCGAGACCGAATTTATCAGAGTCTTTCTTCTCTGAGAAAAAGCTCCTCTTACGGTTTTAAAAAAGAATTTCTCATCTGTAACCCCGGCAGGAGTGTTTTCCTTGATATCAAACCTTACAACGCAGCTGTCCACATTAGGAGAAGGCATAAAGCTGCCTCTGGATACATTAAAAAGAAGCTTAGGCTCTGAAAAGTAATTTATAGAGACTGTAACTGCTCCCATTTCTCTTGTGCCCATTTTTGCGCACAGGCGCTGCCCTGCCTCTTTCTGGACCATAACCGTTATAGATCTTATCGGAAGCCTTTCCTCCATAAGCCTCATTATAACGGGCGAAGTGATATAATACGGAAGGTTGGCGCATACCGCCACCTCCAGCCCTTTAAACTCCTCATCTATAAGCTTGTGAAGATCTACCTTCATTATATCGTCGTTTATTACCTTAACATTTGAATACTCCGAAAGGGTTTCCTCAAGCACAGGTATCAGGCGGCCGTCGATCTCAACTGCAACGACCTTGTCAGCTCGTTTTGCAAGCTCGTTTGTAAGAACTCCTATACCAGTTCCTATCTCGATTATCCCAAAACCCTTCCCGGCGTTTCCCATCTGAGCAATCTTCGGACAGACCGTCGGATTAACAAGAAAATTTTGTCCCAGCGCTTTTGAAAACGTAAAGCTGTGCCGCTCAAGAACGTCTTTTATAACATTAATATTAGAAAGATTTTCCATATTGAAGTTCTGTTCCTTTCGCACGGATACTGCTTGATCCATAACAAATTATTATTGTTTATTTTAACATGATATTTACAGTTTGTCAACCAACAAGAAATATTATTTTTATTTCACACGGTTTATTTTTTATCCGCCGGGAGAAGATATAAGTACGGGATATTTCCCGGGAAATTTTACGAAAGGAGCGTTTTCAATGGATAAAAGGAATTATTCCAACGGTCTTGATATGCCTCTCGGACTTGCCATGGCAATGGCGCAGAATCCTCTTGCAATGGAGTATTTCTCCAGACTCACATCTGAACAAAAGGAACAGCTTATATCAAGCACTCACAAAGTACGTTCAAAGGAAGAAATGCACAGCCTTGTTGAAAACATGACTGACGGCTCGCTTAATGCTTCCGGCAGCATATATACCGACAATATGCCGCCAAGATTCAATGTGTAGTGATTTTGCACAACAAATCGCCCTTTATTTGATATAAATTTTATATAATATAGTGTTGAAATTTCTATATAAATATAGTACAATATTAATGTAAGGTTCTATGTTCTGACGAAGTAAAGCTTTAGTAAAACAAGACGGAGCCGGACTTTACTACTATTTTGAGTGTTTTCAGGAGGAAAAGGAATGAAAACAGCTGCTTCCGGAAGAACCGTTTTTTCCTTGTGTTTCTCTTATATTTCACGGAATATGTCCGAATCTTTTGGACGTGTTCTTGTTTTTTCGCACTCAAATCATATTTATAACTGCAAAATTTAAAACTGCAACGCTATAGTTGCAGTTTTTTTCTTGACCGGAACAGCGATTTATGAGAGAGCGTTTTTGCAGCGTGCTTTTATCTCCTGGATCGAACCGGCAATATTTATTATGCTCAGTAGGAGGATGCTTTATGAAAAAAGTTGCGGTCATTATGGGCTCCGACAGCGATTTTCCCGTAGTCAAGGACGCTGTATGCGAGCTGAAAAAATACGGAGTTCCTGTAGAATGCAGAGTAATGTCGGCTCACAGGACCCCGGAACTTGCTTCCGAATTTGCTTCAAATGCCAGAGATAACGGCTTCGGAGTTATAATATGCGCTGCCGGAATGGCGGCTCACCTTGCCGGAGTTATTGCGGGCCATACTACCCTTCCCGTAATCGGGATCCCTATCAAATCTTCTACTCTTGACGGACTTGATGCGCTGCTTGCAACCGTTATGATGCCTTCGGGTATACCTGTTGCTACCGTGGCGATAAACGGTGCGAAAAACGCGGCAGTGCTTGCGATACAAATGCTTGCGCTCTCCGACGACGCTCTCAGCGAAAAGCTTTCTCAGGCAAAAAGCGAAATGATCGAGGGAGTAAAGGCAAAGGACAAGGCTCTTCAGGACCAGATCGCGGCGCTGTGATCAACTATTTTATAAGCAATACATGGACACGCTTTACGTCCGAAAAATGCGTCAGCTTTAACGGGTTCACGGCAACATAGGTATGTTAGCAAAGTCGGACGCCGCTGTCTGTTTCATAGCGCAGGTGTTTGCGGCTAAGACGGCAGAAATCTGCGGTACGCCATTTGTTACGAAATAAAATTTGTATATTTATTAGGAGGAATCATAAATGGAAAACATCGTAAAAACTGAACAGCTCTACGAGGGCAAGGCAAAGAAAGTATTCGCAACCAACGACCCTGATCTTGTTATAGTTGACTACAAGGACGACGCCACGGCTTTCAACGGCGAAAAGAAAGGCACTATCATGGGCAAGGGCGCTATCAATAATAAAATGACTAACCTTATGCTGAGCATGCTGGAAAAAGAAGGCATTCCTACTCACTTTGTAAAAGAAATAAGCGACAGAGAAACCATCGTGAAAAAGGTTGAGATCGTTCCTCTTGAGGTTATTGTAAGAAACGTTGCCGCAGGAAGCTTTTCAAAGAAGCTGGGCATAGCCGAAGGAACTCCGCTTAAGCAGCCTACACTTGAATTCAGCTATAAGTGCGACGAACTTGGCGATCCATTTATAAACAAGTACTACGCCCTCGGTCTTGATCTTGCCACCGAGGAAGAGATCGAAGACATCACAAAGTACGCTTTCATGGTAAACGACTTTATGGTTAAGTTTTTCAAAAAGGTAAACGTTGATCTTATCGACTTCAAGATCGAATTCGGAAGATTTCACGGAAAAATCATTCTTGCCGACGAAATATCTCCCGATACCTGCCGTTTCTGGGATTCGACAACTCACGAAAAGCTTGACAAGGACAGATTCCGCAGAGATATGGGCGGCGTAGAGGACGCTTATCAGGAAATGATGAAGAGAGTTACCGGTGCCGAGCTTTGATTTCGGAAAGAAACATACCAACATTTTGACACATATTCAACCAATAATATTTAATAAGAGGTTCTGCTAATGTTTGATTCTATACATGAGGAATGCGGTGTTTTCGGTATTTATACCGATAAAACAAGCGACGTTTCCGCACAGACTTACGTCGCTCTTTACGCCCTCCAGCACAGAGGGCAGGAAAGCTGCGGGATCGTTGTCAACGACGACGGAGTTTTCAGATATCATAAAAATCTCGGTCTTGTAAATCAGGTGTTTGACAAGGATACGCTTGCACGGCTTGGAAATGGCAATATCGCTATAGGTCATGTGCGCTATTCCACCACCGGAAACTGTAACGCCACAAACGCACAGCCGCTGGTGGTACGCCATGTCAAGGGGCCGCTGGCTATAGCCCATAACGGCAACCTTACAAACGCCCGGGAGCTGCGTGAAAAATACGAAAACAAAGGTATGATATTCCACACCACAAACGATACCGAAGTGATCTCATATGCCGTTACCGAAGAGAGGCTTAACGCTCCGTCGATCGAGGCGGCTGTGGAAAGAACAATGGACAAGATCAAAGGCGCATATTCGCTTGTGATAATGTCTCCCACAAAGCTTATAGCAGTAAGGGATCCGAACGGCTTCAGACCCCTTTCTCTCGGAAAGATCGACGGCGGCTATGCAGTTTCTTCGGAAACCTGCGCCTTTGACAGTATAGGAGCCGAATTCATCAGGGATATCAAGCCGGGGGAAATTGTTATTATCGACAAAAACGGACTGCGCTCCGTTGAAAGCCACTGCGGCAGCAAGGGTACGATATGCGTTTTTGAATATGTATACTTCGCCCGTCCCGATTCGGTAATAGAAGGATCCAGCGTTCATAAGGCAAGGCTCCGGGCAGGAAAGTATCTCTGGCGGGAGCATCCTGTTGACGCAGATATAGTTATAGGCGTGCCTGATTCGGGACTTGACGCCGCTCTTGGATTTTCACAGGAAAGCGGAATCCCATATGGAATAGGTTTTATTAAAAACCGCTATATCGGCAGGACTTTTATTCAGCCGACACAAGCAGAACGCACCAATTCGGTAAAGATAAAGCTGAACGCCATATCCAATACTGTAAAGGGCAAGAGAGTCGTTATGATAGACGACAGTATCGTTAGAGGAACCACCTCTGCAAGAATAGTAAAACTTCTAAGGGACGCAGGCGCAAAGGAGGTTCATGTCAGAATCTCATCTCCACCTTTCGTTGGTCCATGTTATTTCGGCACGGATATCGACAGCAAGGACAAGCTTATCGCCTGCCAGATGACAAATGAGGAGATATGCAGGCATTTAGGCGCTGACAGCCTCGGATACCTTAGCGTTGAAAGCGTTCAGAAGCTTGCGGGCAATTCCGACTGCGGCTTCTGCGTGGGCTGCTTTAACGAAAAATATCCCATAGAAGTTCCCAAGGAAATGCCCAAAGACAAATTTGAATATAAAATATCAGAGAAAAAATAGGCGGTTTTCAGGGTAATAAACCGCTGCGAGAATACATCTTGAAAGGAAATTATTATGAACAGTTACTCAAACAGTTACAAGGAAGCCGGTGTTGACGTTACTGCCGGATATAAAGCGGTAGAGCTTATGAAGCAGTACGTTGCCCGCACGATGACAAGCGGAGTTCTCAGCGGACTGGGCGGCTTCGGCGGTCTGTTCGAGCTTGATATGACAGGTATCTCAAAGCCTGTTCTTGTATCGGGAACAGACGGCGTAGGCACAAAGCTTAAGATCGCTTTTCTTATGGATAAGCACGATACTGTCGGAATTGACTGCGTTGCAATGTGTGTAAACGATATTATCTGCTGCGGCGCAAAGCCTCAGTTTTTCCTTGATTATATCGCGGTCGGCAAGAATTATCCCGAAAAGATCGCTAAAATAGTTTCCGGCGTAGCCGAAGGCTGCGTTCAGTCCGGAGCGGCGCTTATCGGAGGAGAAACTGCCGAAATGCCCGGATTTTATCCTGTTGACGAATACGACCTTGCCGGCTTTGCGGTAGGCGTTGTGGACAAGGATAAGATACTCAAGCCCGACACCCAGAAGCCCGGCGACGTTATGATCGCGATCAAATCAAGCGGCGTTCATTCAAACGGCTTCTCGCTTGTAAGAAAGGTATTCACAGTAAACGAATCAAACCTTGCAAGACATTATTCCGACCTTGGCACTACGCTTGGAAACGTTCTGCTTACGCCTACGAAGATATATGTCAAGGCAGTAATGAACCTGCTCGACAAGGTTGCCGTAAAGTCAATTTCACATATTACCGGCGGAGGCTTCTACGAAAATATACCAAGATCGCTTCCGAATGGTCTTTCTGCAAAAATCGAGCGTAAGGCTGTTCAGGTGCTTCCTATTTTTGATCTTATCGCTCAGACAGGAAATATTCCTGAAAGAGATATGTTCAACACCTTTAATATGGGCGTTGGAATGACGGTAGTTGTAGACAAGAACAACGCTGACAAGGCAATCGAGGCAATTAATGAGGCAGGCGAAGAAGCTTACATCCTCGGCGAGCTTGTAGAGGGCGACTACGGCGTTGTTATCTGCTGATACAGGTTATGCAGCAAAGCTGTAAACGCAATATAGTTTAGAAATCAGTTATGCAAACTTTTGTTTGCGTTCAAAATTATATAATGGAGTAGTATTATGAAAAATATATGCGTTCTGGTTTCGGGAGGAGGAACAAATCTTCAGGCTCTTATAGACGCGCAGAACCGCGGAGAAATCAGCGGCGGCAGAATTACCTGCGTTATTTCATCCAAAGAGGGAGCCTACGCTCTGGAAAGGGCGAAAAACAACGGAATCTCCGCCAGAGTTATACCAAGGAAAGAATATTCCGATGTTGCGGTATACACCAAAGCCATAACAGACGCGCTTCTGGAGGAAAAAGCTGATCTTGTGGTTTACGCCGGATTTATGACGATCCTTGATGAGCAGATAGTAAAGGCTTTTCCTTACAAAATGATGAACGTACATCCTGCGCTTATTCCAAGCTTCTGCGGTAAAGGCTTTTACGGACTTCACGTTCACGAAGCGGTACTTGAAAAGGGCGTTAAGCTTACCGGAGCGACCGTTCATTTTGTAACTGAGGTCTGCGACGGCGGTCCTATTATAATGCAAAAAGCTGTTGCGGTTGAAAACGGTGACACACCTGAGGTTTTACAGAGACGTGTAATGGAGCAGGCGGAGTGGAAGATACTCCCTCAGGCTGTTTCGCTTTTCTGTCAGGACAGGATCACCGTTAAGGATGGAAAAGCGTATGTGGATTTAATGGAGGTAAAGAAATGAAAGCACTTGACATTTATAAGGAATTAAAAAACAACTCCTACCCCGGAAGAGGAATTATTATCGGAAAATCCGCTGACGGAAAAAAAGCTGTTACCGCTTATTTTATCATGGGCAGAAGCGTGAACTCAAGAAACAGAGTTTTCACCGAAACGGCTGACGGTATCAAGACCGAAGCGGCAGACCCATCCAAGCTTACAGACCCGCATCTGATAATCTACTCCCCTGTCCGTGTTCTGGGCAATAAGACTATCGTCACCAACGGCGACCAGACGGACACTATCTATGAGCTTATGGACAAGCAGCAGACCTTTGAGCAGGCGCTGCGTACAAGAGAATATGAAGACGACGCTCCCAACTACACCCCCAGAATTTCCGGAATCATGCACATTGAGAACGGATCATATAATTATGCTATGAGTATTCTTAAATCCGCAGACGGAAATCCCGACTGCTGCGAGAGATTTACATACACCTATACAAATCCTCTGAACGGCTTCGGACATTTTATCCACACTTATATGGGCGACGGAAATCCGCTGCCAAGCTTTGAGGGCGAGCCTAAGAAGATCGAGATTCCGAACGATATGGAGGAGTTTACATCAAAGCTCTGGGACGCGCTTAACGAAGACAACAAGGTGTCGCTGTTTGTAAGATTCATTGACATTGCCTCCGGCAATGCGGTATCTAAGATTGTTAATAAGTACAGCAAATAAGGGGGTATAGTTATGCCGAGATTCTCCGTATGCGGCATTGACTGCGGTAAATGCAGATTCCGAACAGAAATGAACTGTGCAGGCTGCAGGGAGAATAAGGGCATGATGTTCTGGGGAAAATGCGATATATTCTTTTGCAGCAGCAATGATAAGGAACTTGACCACTGCGGTCAATGTAAAAACTTCCCCTGCGAAATGCTCAAAAGTTTTGCCTCGTCAGAGAATCCCGAAAGAATTGATAATTTAAAGAAATTACGAATACAGGAGGAAAAATAATGGCTAACGAAATGCTTTTAAAGTACGGCTGCAATCCTAATCAGAAGCCGTCCAGAGTATTTATGGAAAACGGCTCCGAGCTGCCGATCGAGGTTCTCAACGGCAAGCCCGGATATATCAACCTGCTGGACGCTTTTAACGGCTGGCAGCTGGTAAGAGAGCTTAAAAAAGCGACGGGAATGCCTGCGGCTACGTCTTTCAAGCACGTATCCCCTGCCGGTGCGGCAATAGGCAGACCGCTTTCGGATACGCTGAAAAAAATCTACTTTGTGGACGATCTGGGTGAGCTTTCTCCCCTTGCCTGCGCTTATGCAAGAGCAAGAGGAGCCGACAGAATGTCGTCCTACGGCGATTTTATCGCGCTTTCCGACGAGTGCGACGTATGTACGGCAAAGATGATCCAGCGGGAGGTTTCCGACGGAATAATCGCTCCGGGGTATACCGATGAAGCACTGGAAATTCTTAAGTCAAAAAGAAAGGGAACATATAACATCATCAAAATCGATGAAAATTATATTCCGGACCCTATCGAGAGAAAGCAGGTTTTCGGCGTTACGTTTGAACAGGGCAGAAACGAGCTTGACATAAACGACGAGCTGCTGTCCAATATCGTAACCGAAAACAAGGATATCCCTCAGGACAAAAAGGACGATCTGCTTATCTCTCTTATCACTCTGAAGTACACGCAGTCCAACAGCGTATGCTATGTCAAGGACGGTCAGGCTATCGGTATCGGAGCAGGACAGCAGTCGAGAATCCACTGCACAAGGCTTGCAGGAAACAAAGCCGATATCTGGTGGCTCAGACAGCATCCAAAGGTTCTGGGGCTTCAGTTTGTTGACGATATCCGCCGCCCCGACAGAGACAACACCATCGACGTTTACATCTCAGACGAATATATGGACGTTCTTGCAGAGGGCGAGTGGCAAAAGCTGCTCAAGGTCAAGCCGGAGGTATTCACCAAGGAAGAGCAAAAGGAATGGCTTGCTAAGAATACAGATGTTTGTCTTGGTTCAGACGCTTTCTTTCCCTTTGGCGACAATATCGAAAGAGCCAGAAAGAGCGGCGTAAAATACATTGCCGAACCGGGCGGATCTATCAGAGACGACCATGTTATCATGACCTGCAACAAGTATAACATGGCTATGGCATTTACGGGAATAAGATTATTCCATCACTAATCTTAATTTTATAGAGGAGAGTTTTGTTATGAAAAAACTGCTTATCGCCGCAATGGCGGCATCACTCGTTATGGCTTTCACAGGCTGCGGAAGCGAAGACGAATCATCAGAATCAGAAAAGGAATCAAAGGCTTCCGTAACATCTTCGGCAGCTGAAGAGGAAAGCTCCGCTGAGGAATCTGAAGCAGAGGAGTCTTCAAGCGAAGAATCTTCAAGTGAGGAATCCGAGGTTGAATCCGAAGCGGAAGAATCGGAGGCGGAAAGCTCTGCCGCAGATGATTCTGAAGCTGACAGCCCGGATAAGGGACTTAAAGACGGAGTTTATACCGGAACAGGCTACACGATTAATGTAGATGAGAATGTCTGGTCTGACGTTTCCGAATCGAATTCAATGGTTGACTGTATGTTTATGTACGCCGGCGACGTAACTGAAAACGCAATGTTTGCAACCGCAAACTTCAACGTTGTGGCGCAACAGGCAGGTACGCTGGGCTTATCATCACCATCTGATTATGCTGAAATTGTAGAGAGCCAGTACGACGCCATCGACGGCTATAATGTTACCGACACAAGCAACGTTACCGTAAACGGAATGGACGCTTGTCTTATTGAACTGACTGCCGAACAGAGCGGTATTGTTATGACAATGAAACAGGTTATTCTTATTGAAAACGGCTATGTTTACGCTATCAGCTACGGCGCTGAGGAAACCGTGTTCGATTCTCTTGAAGAGAACTTTAATACGGTTGTAAATTCCTTTACAATTATCTGATAGTAACCGACACTCACTGAACGCCGTGCAAACGGCGTTCAGTGATTTTATATCGGACGCCAATCAGAGTGTGTCCGGCTTTATGTGAACACGCTCCGGTATGCTGTTTTGTTTTATCAAAAGCTCGGAAAGGAATGATTGTAAAATGAAAATATTAGTAGTCGGCAGCGGCGGACGCGAGCATGCAATTATCAGAAGTCTTGCCAGGTCGCCAAAAGCCGAAAAAATTTACTGCACACCCGGAAACGGCGGAATAGCGGCTGACGGAGCTGAATGTTTCGATATTTCCGCAACGGATATAGACGGTGTTGTGCAGCTTGCACAGCAACTTGCCGTTGATCTGGTAGTTGTTGCACCTGACGATCCGCTGGTTATGGGAATGGTAGACGCTTTGCAGGCTAAAGGCTTTATGACGTTCGGACCTAAGAAGAACGCTGCGATAATTGAAGGCTCAAAGGTGTTTTCCAAGGATCTGATGAAAAAATATAATATCCCTACGGCAAAATACGAGGTATTTACAGACAGCGAGTCTGCAATAGCCTACGTCAAGGAACAGGATACCTATCCCGCAGTTATAAAGGCCGACGGTCTTGCTCTCGGAAAGGGAGTTATCCTTGCTCAGAACGAAAATGAAGCGATTGAAGCTATCCGTTCAATGATCGACGACAAAAAATTCGGAGAAAGCAGCTCAACGATCGTTGTGGAGGAATATCTTACAGGCCCCGAAGTTTCCGTACTTTCTTTTACGGATGGAAAAACCATGGTCCCCATGCTTTCTTCCATGGATCACAAAAGAGCCTACGACAACGACGAAGGTCTGAACACAGGCGGTATGGGCACCGTTGCACCCAATCCCTACTATACTGAGGAAGTCGCAAAGGAATGTATGGAAAAGATCTTCATTCCTACAATGAACGCTATGAACGCCGAAGGCAGAACTTTTGAGGGCTGTCTGTATTTCGGACTTATGCTTACGCCGAACGGACCTAAGGTCATTGAATACAACTGCCGCTTCGGAGATCCGGAAACGCAGGTCGTTCTTCCTATGCTTGAAACCGATCTGGTTGATATAATGGAGGCTATTTACAATCACACCCTATCTGACATTGATGTGAAATGGAGCGACGGTTGCTGTACCTGCGTCGTAATGGCCAGCGGCGGTTATCCCCTTTCTTACCCTAAGGGTCTGGAAATATCCGGACTCAACAGCAAAGGACAGGTTGACGGCTGCGAGGTTTTCCACGCGGGAACAAAGCTTTCTGACGGAAAATTTCTTACAAACGGCGGACGGGTACTTGGCGTTACCTCTAAAGGGCTCACGCTTAAAGGCGCTATCGACAACGCCTATGCCGGTGTTGCAAAGATAAGTTTTGAAAACGCTCATTACAGAAAGGATATCGGTCAGAGAGCGCTGAAAGCCTTGCCTTCAGATCCTCTGGACATGGAATACAAACAGGATCTTGAAGATTATCTTGAGGAAAACGGCGTCTATTTGAGACAATAAACTTCTCAGATATTTTTTCAATATAGAAATTAAAAAGCAGGTCGGCAGACTGCGCTTCGTTTTACGAAACAGCAGCTTGCCGAACCTGCTTTTATTATTTGATACAATGAAAGCTTTTACTCTCAAAAATCACGGCTTATTTCCACGCAGCTTTCACCGGTAAGTTCGCAGCTGAGCCTGTCCGGCTGTGAAAATCCGGCATAGAGGGTAAAGCCGGTTCCGTCCTTTCGCCTTTTTCCGCTTACGTCCACAACCATAAAGCTGTCGTCGGGAATTTCAAGCTCCACCGCCCTTTTCTCTCCTCTCTTAAGATTGATCCGCTTGAATCCGCAAAGAGAATAATTCGGTACCGCAAAATCACTGCCATGGATCTTTACATAAAGCTGTAAAACCTCATCGGTATCTCTGCTGCCGTTATTTGAAACGGTACATACTGCCTTTCCATCCGAAAACGTCAGGCTCTCGACCTTGCATTCCGAATAAGTCAGACCGTAGCCGAACGGATAAATAATATTATCACGAGCATAACGGTAGGTTCTGCCCTGCATTGAATAATCCTCAAAATCAGGCAGTCTTTCCGCCGATTCATAAAAGGTTACCGGAAGCTTTCCCGACGGCGATATATTTCCGAAAATAATGTCCGCCAGCGCTCTGCCGCCCATTGCTCCGGGATACCAAGCATCAATCAGCGCATTCATCTTATCGGTACCTACGTTTACACAGCTGCCTGCCGCAAGAACTATTATTGTCGGTTTTCCGGCTTTGATCACCCTTTCGATCAGCATCTGCTGCGACTTGGGAAGTTCAAGATCAGGCTTGTCGCCGGAAGCGTAGGAATTTCCTGTATCGCCCTCCTCTCCCTCCAAAGTGGCGTCAAGACCAACGCAAAGAATTACAACATCCGAATTCTCGGCGACCTCCTCAGCTTCCGACAATCTGTCATAAGGAAGTGCAAGGCTTTCGCATCTGTCATTATACAGGTGACAGCCCTCGGAAAAATAAATCCTTCCGTCGAATTGCTCTCGTATCCCCTCCAGGAAAGTAACGCAGCGCGACGAAGTTCCGCAGTAATTTGCGTAAAGCACAGCTCTGCTGTCGGCGTTCGGACCTATTACTCCTATCGTTTTGATCCTGCTCTTATCAAGAGGAAGTATGCCGTCGTTTTTCAGCAAAACCATGGACTTCTGAGCTATCTCCAGCGACACGGCGTTATGCTCGTCACAATCGATCACGTCAAACGAAATATCATCATATTCGGTTTTCGCTCCCATTCCAAGTTTAAGACGTATCTCCATAGCCTTAGCCGCCGAACGATCCACATATTCTTCCTCAAGAAGTCCGCTCTGTACCGCCTTCATGGCGTGAATGTAGGTATTTCCGCAGTTTATATCACAGCCTGATTTTATTGCCAGAGCGGCGGATTCCTCAGCCGTGGAGGTTACCATGTGGCGTGTGTGAAAATCTCTTATCGCCCAGCAGTCGGAAACAAAATATCCGTCGTAATTCCATTCGTTATACAGAATATCCATAAGGCGTGACGATGCGCAGGCAGGCTCTCCGTTCACACGGTTATATGCTCCCATTACTCCCTGCACTCCGGCTTCTGCCAGCTTTTCAAAGGCATAAAGGTACGTTTCTCTCAGATCCTTTTCACTGACTTCGGCATTAAATTCATGACGAACCGCTTCCGGTCCGCTGTGAACTGCAAAATGCTTTGCACAGGCAGCAGTTTTAAGGTATTCGCCGTTTCCCTGCAGTCCCTTGACAAAAGCCGTTCCCAGCGCCGCAGTCAGAAACGGATCCTCACCGTAGGTTTCGTGACCTCTGCCCCACCGCGGATCGCGGAATATATTAACGTTCGGACTCCACATGGTAAGTCCCTTGTATATATCATTATCGCCCCGCTTATGAGCGTAGTTGTATTTTGCCCGTGCCTCGGTCGAGATAATATCGGCAGCCTTAAAAACCAGCTCCTCGTCGAAAGCCGCCGCCATTGCAATAGCCTGAGGAAAAACAGTGGCTGTTCCCGCTCTGGCAACGCCGTGCAAGCCCTCGTTCCACCAATTGTACGAATCTATCCCAAGACGTGGGATTGCAGGCGAATCATATCTGAGCTGAGAGCATTTTTCCTCCAGGGTCATCTCCGATACAAGACGCTCTGCCTGCTCTTTAAAGCTTTTCACAGCCAAAACCTCCTTATGGTTGCATCCAAATCACACGTTAAACCTGAAAAGAACTATATCGCCGTCCTGCATAACATATTCTTTACCCTCAAGGCGGACAAGTCCCTTTTCCCTTGCACCCGCCATCGAACCGCAGTTCATGAGATCGTCAAAAGAAACTACCTCTGCACGGATAAAACCCTTTTCAAAATCAGTATGGATCTTTCCTGCCGCCTGAGGCGCTTTCGTACCTTTTTTTATCGTCCACGCTCTTACCTCCGGCTCGCCTGCCGTAAGGAATGAGATAAGCCCCAGCAGAGCGTAGCCCTCCTTTATAATACGGTTAAGTCCGGAAGTTTCAAGCCCCAGTTCTCCCAGAAACATTGCTTTGTCCTCATCGTTCATATCCGCAATTTCAGCTTCGATCTGAGCGCATATAGGGAATACCGCGCTACCCTCGCTGTGTGCGATATCGCATACCGCCTTATAGTGAGGATTTGAGTCGATATTGTTTATAAAATCGTCCTCGGACATATTTGCGGCGTAAATCACCGGCTTTAACGAAAGCAGAGGCGTTTCCCTGAGAAGCTCCATCTCGTCATCAGTCATTTCAAATGCTCTTGCCGGTCTGCCCTCCTCAAGATGAGCCTTGAGCCTTTCAAGAAAATCCACCGCCGAGGCAAGCGACTTGTCGCCCTTCATTGCTTTTTTGGTTCTGTCCAGCTTTCGCTCGATAAGTTCCGCGTCAGAAAAAACCAGCTCAAGGTCTATAGTTTCAATATCCCTTGCCGGGTTAACGCTTCCGTCAACGTGAACGATATTGTCGTCCTCAAAGCATCTTACTACATGAACAATAGCGTCGACCTCACGGATATTTGAAAGAAACTTATTTCCCAGTCCCTCGCCCTTGGAAGCGCCCTTAACAAGGCCGGCAATATCCACAAATTCAAGGGTAGCCGGAGTAAACTTGACCGGATTGTACATACCTCTCAGTTTTTCGAGCCTTTCGTCGGGAACAGACACTATTCCCACGTTTGGTTCAATTGTGCAGAACGGATAGTTTGCCGACTCCGCTCCCGCATTTGTCAGTGCATTAAAAAGTGTTGATTTGCCTACATTAGGCAGACCTACCATACCTAGCTTCATAGTTATTACGCCTTTCGTAAAAAATTATAAGGGGCTGGCGCCCTTTCACTTCAGTCTACAGGACGGTATGCCGCCGATAACAGGACAGCTCCGGCAATCCGGCGGCAAAACCGTTTAAAAGCCGTATATCAGAAAGAATACGACTGAGTTTCGTCCTCCCATAGCTCCTGGTCGTCGTCATCGCTGAAATCATCAAAATCCTCCGGAACAAAGCTGTTGCCGTTATAGCTTCCGATGATCATTCCCTTTTTGGCAGGAGCGAGAAAATATCCTGCCACAGCTCCAAGCAGAAATGAAGCCAGCAGCGCCCACCAATTGATCTTTCTGTTTTTCCTATTTTCATTTTCCATTTTATATCCTCCCGTCTATAAACAAAAACCGCGTGCTCCTGTATTTAATATTACTCAATGGACTTCAGAGATTCCACCATATCTATCTTCTTAAGCTTGAAATGCAGCACCACATTAACGACAGCGGCGAACACCATTGTAAGAAGCGCTCCAAAAAGGTACGCCCACCATACAAGAGAACGGTTAAACATTACTATATCTATCTCGGTTGTTATTACCACGAAATAATGCAGGATCTTGCCGACCGCCAGACCAATGGCTATTCCTATAACTGCGGAAATAATATTTTCCCTGTAGATATAAGCCGAAGTCTCTGAGTCGTAAAAGCCCAGGACCTTTATAGTCGCAATCTCCCTCGTACGCTCTGTTATATTGATGTTTGCAAGATTGTACAGCACTATAACGGCAAGCAGTCCCGCACAGAAGATAAGCAGCAAAACTATTGTATTCAGACTGTCTACCGAATTTAAAAATCCACGGCTGCTGTCGGTCTTGGAGGTGATACCCAGAAAATCCTCCGAGTCGCTTATAAGCCTTTCCTTGAAAGCGTTTTCGTCCGCTCCGTCGGTAAGCTTTATATATGCAAGATTAAAAACAGGTTCTTCCCCGTAAAGCTTTTCATAAAGCGCCGGTGACATATATACATAATGCAAAGCGTAATTTTTTACCACAGCGCCTATCCTTACGCTGACCTTGTCTTTGTCGTCGGAGAATATCTCAAAACTGCCGCCGGTTTCAAGATCAAGCATTTTCGATAGCTTTTCGGTAATGATTACCTCGTCGTCCCCCAGTGTGCACTCACTTCCGCCGTCAACACTTTTAAGCTGTATATAATCATTGAGCAGCTCCTTTTCACTGGGAACCACTACGCTTACAGACTGAGAATTCTCTCCGCTTTCAGCCGTTGACTCGATAAGACCAAAAGTTATACGGCTGTCTATTTCCTCAAAGGCCTCCAGCTTATCTGCCGGCGACGGTGTTTTATCAAGACTGTCCTGGTTCATGACTACAACGGCGTCATAATCAAAAACCTCGTTGAACTGCTTGTCGGCGATTGATTTTATTGAATGCTTAAGTCCGAAGCCGGTCACAATCAGCGCCGTACAGCCGGCAACTCCTATCACCGTCATAAAAAACCGCTTTTTATATCTGAGCAGATTTCTGACAGTCACCTTTGCCAGAAAGTCAAGTCGCTTCCACACAAAGCCTACTCTTTCAAGAATGACGCGCCGTCCCGATACAGGCGGCCTCGGGCGCATCAGCTGGGAGGGCTGAGCTTTCAGCTCTCTTATACATGAATACACCACCGCCGAGCAGGTGCAGATCAGCGATACAGTCATACAAAGTATCATATAAAGAGGCTTGAACGGCGTATCTATGCTCGGAATATTATACATTATCTTATAGCTGTCGTAAATTATATAAGGGAAAACCTGAAGACCGATAGCCGTGCCTATGCAGCTTCCCATAACCGCGGCAAGAGCCGCATAAATCAGATATTTGGATATTATCCTGCCGGACGAATAGCCCAGCGCCTTGTAGGTTCCTATCTGTATTCTCTGCTCTTCCACCATTCTGGTCATAGTTGTAAGACAGACAAGGGCGGCAATAAGAATGAAAAATACAGGAAATACCTTGGCAACGGCGTCTACCTTTTCGCTGTCGTTCTTGAAGGAGCTGTAATCCGTGCTTGAAAATCTGTCCGACTCGTAAATTTTCAGCTCCGGCAGGATTTCAAGCTGATTTCCCGCAGCGTCGATCTCAGCCTTTGTCTGCTCCAGCTGTGCGGAATATTTTTCATCCGCTGTTGTTTCTCCGTCGTTTCTGGAGCTGATAAGCTCGTCAAGAATATCCAGCTTGTCCTGAGCCTGAATAAGCTTAGATTTCAGCAGATAGCCCTGCGCCGAATCCTTATTGCTCATTGCGTCATACTGAGCCTGAAGCTGCTCCAGGTCTGAGGTCCCCTGCTGCTTCATCGCTTCTAGAGAGTCGGTGTCTGAGGACAGGACCTCCTCAAGCGTCTGCGCCATGACCTCGGCGTTTTCGATTTCCGACTGAGCGTCGGATCTCAGCTTGTCATATCTGGACTGAACGCTTTGAGTAAACGCCTCAACGGCTTTATCTTTCTTTTGGTTTACAGCGTCGGTATACTCCTGTGAAAAAGGATCGTACCCGTCAAGCCCTTCAAAAGTTATGTACAGCTCGCTGTAATAATCCAGCACGAAATCCTCTTCGGGTACGATTATATAGCTGTTAACTGTGCCGTTTCCTACGTTTGTTGCGTCTCTCTCATATCCGATATACAAAGGCGACGTTACTATTCCTACTATCTCAAAGGTATCGGTCGCAAAGGTATCGAGAATATCCTCGTCCTCAGCAGGAGCTGCGAGAGTAAGCTTATTTCCCACCTTAAAGGTATCCGGCGTGGACATTTTCACCTCAACCACGCATTCGCCGGATTTCTCCGGCATTCTTCCTTCCAGCAGTACAGGGCTGTTGATACGGTTGGGGCTTTCGCCGGAAACCTTTGCATTATAGGACATGACCTTTAAAACGCAGTTCTGATTTTCGTAATAATAGAAAACGTCCTT
>ULOG01055777.1_pt1 | contig 34439 bp, 28 predicted proteins | sample 1952401 | NCBI WGS metagenome assembly ULOG01 (sample SAMEA4835598, study PRJEB28245) | human gut metagenome | biome: gut microbiome; material: fecal sample | place: Denmark | collected 2008
CAGCATGTATGTAGTTTTGAAGATACAGTGAAAACCAGCTAGGTGATAGCTGGTTTTTTTGTGTATAAAACAGATATCGACCGTACAGATGAGGGGATTGAGGCTGTAAAGAATGAGGAAATGCTTGGAACGGTTTATAATGATAAAGAGGGGCAGGCGCGTGAAATACTGAATCTTGCATTTGTAATCGCAACGGATGGAGATAAGAGTGATATTCCGTTGATCGACGGAAAATATGTGCGCACGCCATATCATAAGCTTACGTTGGAAAATATAGAAGAGTCTGAGTAATTTCTCTGATCCGGTATTTATAGTAATTCTGTAAATAAAAAAGGCTGTTGTTAATGACAGCCTTTTTATTGAGCATTTCTGATTAAAGTGTCTGGATATAAGATAATAATTCAGCTTTCTCAGCTGCGCTTAATTTATTTCCTGCTGTAAATGCAGCGATGAAATCTTTGATGGCTCCGTTGTAAGAATCCTTTACAATCTCCTGGGCATAATTTTCATAGAATTTCTTTGAGGTGACAGATGGAATATAGATAGCTCTTTTTCCGCTCTTGTCAATATTCAAAAAGCCCTTCTGTGCCAGACGGGAAAGAAATGTGTTTACTGTCTGTTTCTTCCATGCTTTCTTTTCTTCCTCATTAAAGTGAACCATAATCTCAGAAAAAGTTGCAGGTGTTTCTCTGGTCCATAAATATTGTAAAATATAAAATTCTGTTGCGCTCATTGCATTTCGTACCATTATTATAAGTCCTCCTTATCAGTGTAGTGATGTGTACTCTGGGGGTTATTAAAATTTTTATTGCCAGGTAAATACTTTTGTTTCTGGTAATCGTGGATGTTCAGCAGTCCGTTGAATGGAAAGTCTCCGAACAGTTAACAGTAATTAAAAATAGTAGCGGAAAAGTACACATGGTACTATAAACAAACAGATGTGGAAAAGTTTTATCCGACATCTGTTTGTTATTTTAATATAAAAGTATAAATATTACTAGACGTAGAAATAGACAAAAATGTAAGTGAAAAATAGGTTAATTTATCAATTACGGAGTCTTTATGTTAATAATTGCGAGAGCAGTGCAGGGACAGATTATACAGTAGCCTCTCGGATCATGCAATATTGTTTCAGACCAAAGTGAGGTTTTTCCACTATCCCGTATGTTTTAAATCCGAAGTGTTCATAAATAGGAACGTTATTGGGATTATGGGTTTCCAGAGAAATCAGCATCTTGTGTTTCTGGGCATAATTTATCACCTCATCCATCAGAAGTTCTGCCAGTCCATGATGCTGGTGTCCAGGGTCTACTGCAAGATAGATCACATGGAGACGCTCTGTCTGGTGAAGCTGATCTGTCCAGCTTGAGTTCAGGTAGTCCTTGCCCTGAATGAAATTCCAGAAGGTTTTCAGGCTTGGATCTTCTTTGATCAGCCATCCGTCAGTGGTAAGTGCAGCTCTGGCCTCTGTGAGACAGTAGTGCAGAAAATTGTAAGGTTCGCTTTCGTCAGAAACAACCAGGATACTGTTCAGTTCGCTGCTGTCAGAATAAATTTCGCATGTCTGAAAGAACTCCGTCAGATCGCAGGAAAAGAGCTCCGGCAGAAGTCTTTCTCTGGTGTCATCATCAGGAATCAGGGTATGATACAGCGGATCCTGTGCGAAACAGACCGTTAACAGTTTCTGTAATCGTGGTAAATCTTCTTCCTGTACTCTGTACAAATTATCACTTTCCATGGTATGTAGTAATCTCCTTATTTATTGCCGGGAACATTGCTGTTCCCGGGAGTGGTAATGTTTTTTAAAAAGACAGTAGATTATTATAGATGTTATCCAACATCGCAGACAGCTTATTAACGGAGGTGTTTAAGTAGCGGATATCGTCCTTATAATAAGCCTTCTGTCTGCGCAGGGCAGCTTCCAGACGACGGATCTCACTGTCGAGTTCCGGTGTTTCTTCTTCCATGCGCTGCTTCAGTTTCTGCACGATCCCGTAGAGATTTTCGTGATGCATAATACGTCCGGCACCCCACATCAGACGGTCTTTTGGCTGGTGAAGAATGTATTCGGTGAAGTGATAGTAAACTTCTTCATCGAAGAGAAATGCGTACATATTATTGTCTACTCGATAGAGAGCCTTCAATGCATCTGTAATATTTCCCTCGGATAAAGCCCGGCTGGCTTTTTCCAGCTGTCGAATATTTTTGGAGGCAGCTTCCTGTGGGAAAATTACTTCATCTTGCCAGTTGAGACGTACCAGATAGTCTTGTGCCTTGCGGAAAGTTTTCAGCAGCTCCAGTCCGGCATATTCCCATTTGTGGCGGAAAGCAATGCGGGCGTCGGAGTCTGAAAGTGTGGCATATTCCGCATTAATCTGGCAGATTTTGTCATAAATATTTTCGGCAGAAGCGGTAATTGTCTGCAGGTTTCTGAGCAGAACATTCTGCTCAGGATCAGCAAATGAGAGTGCATTTTCGTGGATACTTTCTGCGACCGCGTTCATGGTATTGCTGAAATTCATCGGTGGCAGGACAAGTCTGTCAATGGCCATGATCAGTTTCAGATAGCATTCATGATGAAACTGATAGACAGCTTCCTGGTAAACATCCTGATTATCATATTGGGAATGATAATAATTCTGCATGAAGGGCCCGGCACTGAAATCATTGACTGTGGATGGGATACCTGCGATTGCCATGGAGAAATCATCAGACCATGTCTCGATGGGAGAGAGAACCGTGATCCCGTCAGGATATGCTTCCTTCGGGACAGTCAGGCTGTCTGTAAACTGTCTAATGAAATCTGCATATTCATAGGTACAGCGGATGGCATCCTGTCTATTGTGTGCGTGTGCAGGAAGTTCAAAGTTCAGGTCTGCAATCACTTTACCCTGCCAGTCAGGATGTACGCGGAATACCTGATTGTAGGCTCCTGTAGACCAGTCGTATTTGGAATCAATGATTCCCCATTCCTCGGCAGCCATTGCACAGAAAACGAGAGTGTGGGCAGGCTTATAGCCGCCCTTTACCAGTGAACGGGCAATGCCGAGCATCATGGCGACTGCTGCATTATCGTCCTGGAATCCATCGAAATAGGAATCATAGTGTGCAGACAGCAGGATCATAGAGTCTGTCTCAGTACCCTGTATTTTACCTGTGATATTGCCTGCTGTTGTATCCGGGATCACTCTGGAACGGGCATCCAGTGATACTTTTAATGAGGATCTGCGTAATAAAGCAGCATCCTGTTCCAGAGTGTTATGGGTATCTTCTGAATCAGTGGTGTTGTCTTCGCAGGCGGAAATTTTATTTCGGAGAGAACGCTTCAGGATACGTGCATCTGCCTGAGACAGAGAGAATGCAGGTGCGAAATCAGGACCTGCGATATCCTGTGCATTCAGCGCAGACTCTGCGATTTCTCCGTAGCCGTTTGCCTGAACTGCGATCAGGGCAGCAGCGCCGCGCAGATAAGCCTGATAAACAGGGAAGCTGATCCACCATTCGTCTCGCTGGTTGATCTCAACCATAACCAGCTTTCCTTTTACGTTTATGCCTTCATAATCTGCAGCAGTTCCTTTTCCCAGATAAACGAGTTCGTAATCTTCAAATCCGTCTGTCTCGAAATTTGTCTGATATCCGCCCATCTGAAAGGTGTGTTCCTGCCCGTCATCATCTGTAAATTTCAGGACTGCCTTCTCGAATTCCCATCCGTCCAGTGAGAATGTATCTCTGGTTACATCGGTAAGTCCGATAGCTTTCATTTCCCTGTATAACATATCTCCTGTAGCTGTTTCAGCAGCGGAACCTGCAGTACGATAGCCCAGAACAGGGTTTGTTTTCTCTTTTTCCATGCGTCTGGCAAGCTGGTAGGACCAGTCTGTGTCAATGCAGGAAATACAGGAATCTTCAATGTTCAATGTAATCGCCTCTTTCCTGACAGTTTGTATAATATGATCAGATATGATCAGTGCCGGAAATATCAGGGTACTGATCTGTCTGTGGTTTATGATTTTATACTGGAAATATTTTAGCATAGAACAGCAGCAGGAACAAGACAACAGTTGTTGAGAAAAAAGCTATTTTCTGTAAAGATACTGATATTGAAAAGAAAAAATAATTTTGTTATACTTCACTTTATTGAGGTGAATAAATATGGAAGTATTGTTGGCAGGAAATACAGGATATGTAACAGAAACTTTTATAGAAGAATCATTTCCTGAATGTGATGTAGTTGTACTGGGAAATGAGATGCTGAAATCAAATCGAAAAAAGAATATATTATCTCGTCCGTTCATAAAAGATGAGAAAGAACTGAAAGAGATTTTCGAAACATATGAGTTTGAAAGAATTGTTTATTTTTCCAATTATCTGACCATGCATGGAAGGATGACCGGAGAACTGGAACAACTGAGACAGATACTTCAGTTATGCAAAAAGAATAAGGAAATAAGAATGTTGTATCTGACCGGGCAGGAGAGCATTTATAATATTACAAGTGGAAAAACACTTCTGGTATCCGCAGCAGAAAATGTAGTTATGGAATATGGAAATATGTATCAGATAAACACCAAGATTCTGAGAATTCCTCATTTATATTCAGCGGTATACACACAGGACTTTTTTTATAAGCTGTTTACAGAGGCAGAAGAAAGCGGAAAAATTGTTTTTGAGGAATCACCGGAACAAAATATTTATTTTGTATGTATGGATGATCTGGCAGAACTGCTTTATAAAGTATATGACAATTGGGGAAAAGAACGCTGTCTGAATGTTCCGGATTGTTTCAGGCAGAGTTTCAGTGATCTGGAAAAAGAAATCAGAAAGACAATTCCCGGTAAACTGGATATAAGATATCAGAACAGCGGTCAGATTTATAAGGTACAGCCGGATGATCAGATTATAAGACATGAATATGGGTGGTTTCCAAAGATATCTGTTTTTGAAGATATTCCCGGGATGTATCAGGAGTATAAAAAATTATCAGATTCAGATTCCGGACATTTTGCAAATATCAGGAATTGGATATCGAAAAATACTTTGCTGGTCCACATTCTGGAATTAATCTCAGGATTTATTTTATTTGAATTTCTAAACAAATATACAGGAACTTATGCTCAGTTTAAAATGATTGACCTGAGACTTGTATTTATTGTATTCATGGGAAGTCTTTATGGAATTAATTATGGAATATCAGCAGCTGCGTTGGAAACTTGTTCTTTGATTGCAGCATACAGGCAGGAGAATGTAAACATATATACTTTGTTTTATGAGGCTTCCAACTGGATTCCATTTATTTTTTATTTTGCAGCAGGTGCTGTCTGTGGTTATATAAGGCTGAAGAATAAAGAGGATATAGAATTTGTAACAAAAGAAAACAGACTGATTAAGGAAAAATTTTTCTTTATGCAGGAAATGTATCAGGAGACGCTTCAGGATAAAAGACAATATAAGAAGCAGATTCTCGGAAGCAGGGACAGCTTTGGAAAAATTTTTGATATAACAAGAAAGCTGGATGTGATACAGCCTCAGAAACTGTTTATGGAAACCATAAGGGTAATGGAAGATGTTCTGGAAAATCATACAATTGTACTTTATTCACTTGATTCATGGAAACGTTTTGGAAGGATGGAAATGTCATCACCTGAAATTCGCAGAAAAATGCCGAATTCTATAAGGATTGAAGAGTATCAGAATGCGATAGAAACGCTGGAAAAGGGTGAGGTCTGGAGAAACAGGGAACTGCTTGCCGGATATCCGGCATATATTGCAGGGATAAAGAGAAATGAAGAACTTGTAATGCTGGTATTTATCCAGGATGCAGCCAGTAATCAGATGACATTGTATTATCTGAATCTTATCAAAATTTTATGCGGTCTGGTAGAAGTCTCTCTGCTGCGTGCACTGGAATATCAGGAAGCAGTCAGAGACAGGGAATATCTGGAAGGAACTCATATATTAAAAACAGAGTATTTTATGGAAAGGCTGAAGTTATTTCATTCCATAAAAGAACAGAAAATAGGATCATATGCTCTGCTGCAGATTGAAAATCCGGAAATGACACTGGAGGAAACAGACAGGATATTAAAAAATAAAATCCGAGAGAATGACATACTGGGAATATCGGAGGATGGACAACTCTATCTGATACTGTCACAGGTGGATGATGCCATGTTACCGATAGTAATTGAAAGGCTCGAAAAGAACGGACTTCATTGCAGAGTGATTGACACCCGTAACGAAAGCAGGGTAGCTGAAGAATGATACAGAATATAACAGGGGTTGTTTTTATTATATTCCATATTATCTGTTGTGTTTTAGTATGGACAGGAATAAACTCCCATTTACTGAAGGTGAAGAGGTATCTCATATTACCTGTGATCTTTGTACCGGTATGGGGTATGATCTGTGTATTGCTTCTGCATTTCCAGATATTTTTTCACCAGGATAAAAAGCGTGAAATCGGAATAGAAAAAATGAAGATCAATGAAGAAATTTACAGAAGCATTATAGCACCGAAAGAAGAAAGTGACAGAAATATTGTGCCACTGGAGGAAGTGCTTCTTATTGATGAGGCCGCTATGAGGCGTGATCTGATTATGAATGTATTGAATGATGATCCGGAGAATTACATCGATATGCTTAAACAGGCAAGGATGAATGACGATGTAGAGGTTGTGCATTATGCGATCACAGGAATGGTAGAGCTGTCTAAGGAATATGAAAGCAGACTGCAGAAGATAGAATACAGATATGCAAAAGAACCGGAAAATCAACAGCTTATTTCAGAGTACTGTGATTTTCTTCAGGAGTATTTATCTCAGGGACTTCTGGAAGGACAGATGGAACTGGTGCAAAGAAATCAATATATAAAACTTCTGAAGAAAAAACTGAAATTTAAAGAAGATCTTCATACATATGTATGTCTGACTGAGAATCAAATGCAGATGAAGGAGTATGAACAGGTTCTTAAAAGTCTGGAAAGAATGGATAAGAAGTGGCACAGAAATGAAGAATATTGGATACTCAGGATCAGATATTACGTGGAACTGAAACAGGGAAAAGAATTAAAGGAAACATTAGAGCAGATTCAGCAGGAACATATTTACCTGTCGGCGAAAGGAAAGGAGGCATTGGCTTTTTGGCAGGAATGATAAAATATTTACAGTCTTTTCGATTTAAGGGTCTGACTGTTATTCTGGGAGTTTTTCTGGCAATCAGTGTGGTGCTTTGGACAGAGCGTTCAGGAATTCAGTATCAGGCAGAGATCAAGAAGAATGCATATCTGGACAGGGATACGGTTGTAACTGAAACACAGGCAGTCAAAAATATTGAGAGCAGTTGTCTGGTGCTGATGGACAGCAGTCAGGCAGACAGTGTGGTGGCATGGGAAGAGTTTGAAAGAATTTTTATGGATATGAAAACAGGAGTAGATCTGGCAGATATCAGACAGAGTGAGATTCCTGATTTCTCAGGCTATGAAACAATAGTGGTGCTGATGTCGGATCTGAACCCATTGAAGGATGTAGTTATAAAGATTGGAAACTGGGTAGAAAAAGGAGGACGTGTTCTTTTTGCGTTAACACTTCAGAAGGATACATATGTTTCGCTCATTGAGCAGAAATTGGGAATTACAGACTCTGATTATGGAAATGTTCTGGTAGATAAAATCTATATTGATGATGATTTCATGATTGGAGGGGGAAGATCTTTCCAGATTCCGGATGCATATGATTCAGCATGGGAAGTAAGTGTTGGAGAAACGGCGAAGGTTTATGCATGGACAGATGATGAAAAGAAGGTTCCGCTTATCTGGGAAAACAGTTATGGAAAAGGTAAATTTGTAGTTGATAATTTTGGATTATGTGAAAAAGCCACAAGAGGATTTTTTGCGGCATCCTATAGTCTGCTGACAGATGTGATGGTTTACCCGGTGCTTAATGGATCTGTATTCTATCTGGATGATTTTCCATCTCCTGTGCCGAGTGGAGACGGAACATATATCAAACGTGATTATGGTCTCAGCATCAAAGAGTTTTATACAAATATCTGGTGGCCGGATATGCTGGAGCTGGCAGAGGAACACGGTGTGAAATATACAGGCGTTATTATTGACAATTATGAGGATGATGTGTCCGGAGATGTTGTGGAACAGGAAGATGTACAGAGATTTCAGTATTTTGGGAATATGCTGCTTCATCAGGGAGGAGAACTGGGATATCATGGATATAATCATCAGCCATTGAGCCTGTCAAATGTGGATTATGCAAATATCCTTCCATATAAAACATGGGAAAGCTATGATGCAATGAAAAAAGCCATGACAGAGCTGATACGGTTTGGAAAAGATATGTTTCCGGGGACAGAATTGTCTGTTTATGTACCGCCGTCTAATGTGCTGTCAGATGAAGGGCGGGAAATGATCGTAAAAGAATTTCCGGAGATACGTACAATTGCAAGTAATTATTTTGTCGGAGATATGGCATATACACAGGAGTTTGAGGCTGCAGAAGATGGAATTGTGGAACAGCCCCGTATTATTTCAGGTGCTGTGATTGATGATTATATGGAACTTGCGGCTGTATCTGAACTGAATATGCATTTTGTCAATACACATTTTATGCATCCGGATGATCTGCTGGACGAAGACAGAGGTGCCAGACTGGGATGGGAGAAACTGAAAAAACGGCTGGATGAATATATGGACTGGCTGTATACTTCAGCTCCATGTCTGAGAAATCTTACTGCTTCCGAACTATCAGGCGCAATACAGCGGTATGGGGCACTGGTGATCGATAAGGATGTATCAGATCAGGAACTTAATCTTAAATTAGATAATTTTTATGATGAAGCTTATATTATGATAAGAATGAATGAAGGGACTCCGGGTAATATAGAAGGTGGAGAACTGACGCATATTACCGGAAATCTCTATCTGCTTCGGGCAAAAGAGAAATCAGTGAAAATAGAAATAAGGTGAGAAAATTGAGAATCTGTCTGGTTTTAGAAGGCTGTTATCCGTATGTGCATGGTGGAGTTTCGACATGGATGCATCAGTATATCACTGTTATGAAAGAGCATGAGTTTGTACTGTGGGTGATAGGAGCACATGCATGTGACCGTGGAAAATTTGTCTATGAACTGCCGGATAATGTGGTGGAAGTCCATGAGGTATTTCTGGATGATGCATTAAAACTGAAGGAACATGGAAATCAAAAAGGACAGCTGCACAGAATCAATCGTTTTTCGGAAGAAGAAACAAAGAGTCTAAGAGAATTGATGGAATGCAGTCATCCTGACTGGGAAGTATTGTTTCATTTATATCACGACCGGAAAATGAATCCGATGTCATTTCTGAAAAGTGAGCAGTTTTTAAATATATTAACAGAGAGCTGTCTGGAAAAATATCCGTATATTGCATTTGCGGATGCGTTTCATACAATGCGTTCCATGCTGCTTCCGGTTTTATATCTTCTGGGTTCAGAGGTTCCTCTGGCAGATACCTATCATGCCATTTCAACAGGATATGGGGGACTTCTTGCCTGCCTTGGAGGATATGTTTACAGGAGACCGGTATTACTTACAGAGCATGGGATATACACAAGAGAAAGAGAGGAAGAGATCATCAGGGCAAAATGGGTAATCCCATCATTTAAAAAACAGTGGATTTCTTTCTTTTATATGTTATCAGAAGCAATTTATAAAAGGGCTTTTCGGGTAACCAGTTTATTTACGAATGCGATGCTTACGCAAATACAGATTGGCTGTGATGCAGAGAAATGCAGAGTAATTGAAAATGGTATTAATTATGACAGGTTGTCACAGATTCCTCTGAAAGAGGAAGATGGATGGGTAGACATAGGTGCGGTAGTCCGTCTCGCACCCATTAAAGATATAAAGACTATGATATATGCATTTTATGAACTCTCATCCAGAATGGAGAATGTGAGACTTCATATTCTGGGAGGGGTAGATGACGAGGAATATGCAGATGAGTGTTATGCACTGGTGAAACAGCTGGATATCAAAAATCTTGTTTTTACAGGAAGGGTAGATATTGTACAGTATATGAGAAAACTGGATTTTACGATCCTTACCAGTATATCAGAAGGACAGCCATTATCCGTGTTGGAGTCATTTGCAGCCAGACGCCCATGTGTAACCACTGATGTAGGATGTTGCCGGGAACTTCTGAATGGGAAAGAAGGAGATGATTTTGGATGTGCCGGTTATTGCGTTCCGCCTATGTACAGGGATGGACTTGCTGCCGCTATGGAAAAAATGTGTGAATCCAGGAGAAGACGGATCAGAATGGGAAAAAGCGGACAGGCAAGAACTAAGGCATATTACAGGCATGAGCGCATGATCAGTGAATACAGAAAACTTTACAGGGAGGTGGAGGAAGCATATGGCAGGGATTGGATTTGAACTCAAAAAACTGTTCAGCAGAAGAGGGCTGTTTGCTTCTTTCCGCGCCTATGGATATGCAGGGATTATCTGTACCGGTCCCATGTTGCTTGGTATCGTACTTCTGCTGGGGGTTATGTTTTTGTGTGACAGGACAGGCGCTCCGAAACAGAGCAGAGAATTACTGGTCTGCATGATCACATATACACTTCTTGCATCATTGACGGTAACCAGTTTCTTGTCAATGGTAGTAACAAGATTTATTGCAGATATGCTTTATGAAGAAAAAAATGAGGCAGTTCTGTCATCTTTCTGGGGTTCGACAGGCTTAATGCTCATTGCAGGAGGAATTTTATATGGGATTTTTCTGATATTTTCCGGAGTTGGGCTTATAGATAAGTTTTTATGTTTTGAGTTGTTTGGAGAACTGATCGTTACATGGAATGCGATGAGTTATCTTACTGCAATTAAAGATTACAGAGGAATTATGTTATCCTTTCTTGCTGCGATCGCTGTTACTTTTCTTTCGGGAGCCTTATTGCTGTTTCTGGGAATTTCCCATGTGGAAGCATTGATGGCTGCGGTATGCATTGGATATGGGATCATGCTTTTATGGGATGTTGTTTTACTGTATGAGTATTTTCCACAAAGTGATATCAGTGCATTCTTATTTTTAAGGTGGGCAGATGAGTTTCTGCCGCTGGCATTTACAGGACTCTGCATTAATATCGGGCTGTTTGCCCACCTTGTGATCATGTGGGCCGGACCGCTGGGGAAACAGGTAAAAGGACTTTTTTATGGGGCACCGTCTCATGACGTACCGGCATTGATCGCATTTCTAACAATTCTGATCACCACTGTAAATTTTGTGGTTTCTGTAGAAGTTAATTTTTATCCGAAATACAGGAATTATTACAGTTTATTCAATGATGGGGGAACCATTAAGGATATTATGCAGGCCGGTACAGAAATGCTGGATGTACTGAACAGAGAATTGAAGTATACCGCTTTGAAGCAGTTACTGACTACTGCGCTGGCGATTTCAATGGGTGAGAGTCTTTTGAAGTACCTTCCTTTGGGATTTAATGATCTGATGTATGGATATTTCCGGACACTTTGTGTTGGTTACGGCATTTATGCAGTTGCAAATACGATGCTTCTGCTTCTTTTATATTTTACAGATTACAGGGGAGCATTGGCTGCTTCTGTAATTTTTGCCGTGGGAACTTCTGTGTTTACTGTGATTTCTCTGTTTTGTCCGCAGGTATATTATGGCTTTGGGTTTCTTGCAGGATGTGTACTGTTTTATTTTATAGTTATGATCCGTCTGGAACGTTATACCAGACGTCTGCCATATTATATTCTCAGCATACAGCCGGTGGTAGCAGAAGACAAATCGGGGGTATTTACCAGAATCGGATGTTTTATGGATGAGAAACTGGAAAGGAGAACGAGCGTTGACAGGAATTAAAAAAATAAATCTGATAAGTGCAGTATTAGTCAGTCTTTCTCTCTGTGGAGGCTGCACTCTGGAAAAAGCGGGAAACTCTTCACAGGATCAGACAGTACAGGAAGATAACAAAACAGAACAGGTAAAGGCGGAAAAAGCGGAGAAAGAAGAAATCAATGAGATTCATTTAAGAGATAAGGATTCTTTGTATGAAAATGATGATGATACCAGTGTTGTTACCATGTATCTTACTGTATCTAAGGGAAATTCATCGGAAAATACATATCATACATGGAAGGAAATCAACAGCTATTCTGTTTATGATTACGAAGATATGGGAGTGGAGAGATATCAGGTGGCAGGACTTTTGCAGGTGGGAGATGAGAATGGACCGACAGAAGGGGAAGTCGGATATGGAGAACGCGTGCCTAATGCAACTGTTCAGATCAGGGGCCAGACATCCAGCCAGAATGCACAAAAAAATTATAAAATTGAGTTAAAAAAGAATAAAGGAACGTGGAGAGGCCAGAGAACCATTAACCTGAATAAACATATGACAGAAGGAATGCGCTTTCGAAATAAGCTGGCATATGATCTGATCAGGGGAATTCCTCAGATGGTTGGTTTACGTACACAGTTTGTGCATTTGTATGTAAAGGATAATACAGAAGAACCAGGTGGAAAATTTGAGGATTATGGAATTTATACACAGGTTGAACAACTGAATAAGACGGCATTAAAGAGTCATGGACTGGATTCAAACGGACAATTGTATAAGATTAATTCTTTTGAATTTTATCGCTACGAGGATATTATAAAAAAAGAAGATGATGCAGGATATGATAAGACAGCCTTTGAAAAAATGCTGGAAATAAAAGGGGATTCAGATCATACCAAATTGATCGATATGCTGACAGATCTGAATGATTATTCTATAGGGATTGAAGATGTACTGAAAGAACATTTTGATGAAGAAAATATTGTTTACTGGATGGCATTTCAGATTCTGATGGGAAACGTAGACACACAGAACAGAAATGTTTATTTATACAGTCCTCTGAATTCAGATATCTGGTACTTTATTGCCTGGGATAACGATGGCTGTCTGATGAGACCGGAATATGAATTAAGGAATTTTTCGGATCAGAACAGCTGGGAAAAGGGAATCAGCAATTACTGGGGAAATATTCTGTTTCAAAGGTGTCTGAAGTCACGGTCTTTCCGGGAAAAATTAAATGATGCCATTCTGGATCTGAGGGAATATCTGAACAAAGATATGCTCACATCAAAGATAGAGAGCTATAAGAATGTACTGAAGCCCTATTTATATTTGATGCCTGATGCAGAGTATGAACCGCTTACATCTGAACAATACGATCAGATTGCAGCATCACTTCCTGATGAGATAGAGAAGAACTATCAGTTATATCTGGAAAGTCTGGAAACACCAATGCCATTTTATATAGGTGTTCCGACAATAGACGGTGATAAGCTGAAATTTAACTGGGATGTATCTTATGATCTGGACGCAGAGGACATTACGTATTCTGTAGAGGTTGCAGGAGATTATCTATTCCGGGATGTGATCTATCAGAACACAACACTGACTGTTCCGGAAGCTGAGATGGACCTTCCGAAAGCAGGACAGTACTTTGTGAGAGTAAGAGCAACAAATACATCTGGAAAAACGCAGGATGCATTTGATTATTATGTAACAGATGAAGGAAAACATTATGGTATGAAGTGTTTTTACATAACAGAAGATAATACGGTAGAGGAAGATATTTATGAGGAAGGCTGACAGGAAGAAAGAACGTTTTCGTAACGAGTGGAAATATCTTATCAGTACCAGTGAGAAAGAAGTCCTGAATCTTCGGATGAAGCCACTTATGAAACTGGATCCTCATGCAGAAAATGGAGGATATCTGATACGGAGCCTGTATTTTGATGATTACTGGAACAGTGCATATGAAGAAAAGGAAAGCGGCGTTCTTATGAGGAAGAAATACAGGATACGAATTTATAATTATAGTGCTGAAAGTATCAAGCTGGAAAGAAAAAAGAAGTTCGGCAGTTATATTTATAAAGAAGATGCCCCTCTGACAAAAGATGAGGTGCAAAAAATTCTTTCCGGCGAGTATGAATTTCTTCTGAAAAGCCCGTATAATCTTTGCAGGGAATTTTACATAGAATGTATGAGTAATATGATGCGGCCGAGAACAATCGTAGATTACGAGAGAGAACCATGGATCATGGATGAGGGAACAGTCAGGATTACATTTGATACAGATGTCAGAGCGGCTGTTGGAAGCTATGACATTTTCGACAGTACGCTTCCGGCTTTATCTGTACTGGAACCGGGAAAACTGATCATGGAAGTGAAATTTACAGAGATGCTGCCTCAGATTCTGAGAAATCTTCTGCCGCCGCAGGCAGCAGAATTTACAGCAGTTTCCAAATATGTACTGTGTTATGAAAAAACGCGGTACATGAATGGATTTGAGTATTGGTATGATACACAGGGGAGGATGATAAGATGAGTGTACAGGATATGATAAAAAAATCTGTACTGGAATCAGGAATGTTCAGTCAGTATGATATACCTAAGATATTGGCTGCTCTGGCAGTGGCTTTGATTTTGGGAAGTGTGATTTATCTGGTTTATCAGAAATTTTATGTTGGAGTTATTTTCTCCAGAAGTTTTGCAGTTACACTTGTGGGAATGACAGTGCTTACCTGTATGGTAACACTTGCGATCAGCAGCAATATTGTGATTTCTCTTGGTATGGTTGGTGCATTGTCTATTGTACGTTTTCGTACAGCAATTAAAGATCCGATGGATCTTCTGTATCTGTTCTGGGCAATCACATCGGGGATTACAGCCGGTGCAGGTATGTATGCATTAACTCTGTTGACAGCTGTGATTATCATTCTGATGATCACCCTGTTTTATCACAAACAACAAAATGGAAGAATTTATATTGCAGTGATTCATTATCAGGGAACTCAGGCGGGAGACGAAATTATCCGCTGTTTTGGAAAAAGAAAATATTTCGTAAAATCAAAAACTATGCGCAATGAAAAAACAGAAATGGCAGTGGAAATATATTGCAGACAGAATGACATGGAGTTTATGGAAAAAATCCGGGATATCGGTGGAGTGGAAGATGTTACATTGATTCAGTATAATGGAGAATATCATGGCTAAATGTCAGAAACGATCTCTGGTTCTGTTGGTTTTTGGACTTTTAGTTATTATAGCAGCAGGAGTATGGATGGTATTTGGAAGAAAAACTCAGATATATGAAAAAACAGAAGAAATTTTTGGAAATCCATTAATGGGATATGCACCTTGTGCCTGGGAAGAAACAATAGGAGAGGATATATCTTTACTGTATATGGATATTACCTGGGCTGAACTGGAACCGGAGGAAGGAAATATGACTGGGAGAAAATCGAAAGAGAAAATCAGACTGACAGATGGAGAGAAGAAGGGAAACACCTGGTACTGAGGTTTGTGTGTGATATTCCCGGGGAGGAAAAGCATATGGACATTCCACAATGGCTATATGACAAAACTGATCATGCGGGAACCTGGTATGATATGGAGTATGGAAAGGGATATGCTCCTGATTATAATAATGAACAGATGATACAATATCACAAAAGGGCAGTTAATGCACTTGGAGAGCATTTTGGCAGAGATGGACTGGTCAGTTATATCGAACTTGGAAGTCTGGGGCACTGGGGAGAATGGCATGTAAATATTTCCGCAGGAATACAGAGTCTGCCAGAAGAATCTGTAAGAGAACGTTATATGATCCCATGGACAGAGGCCTTCCCTGATTCCATGATACTGATGAGAAGACCTTTTAGTGAGGGAGAACATTATGGAACAGGTCTCTACAACGATATGACCGGACAGCCAGAGAGCACAGAGGAATGGTTTCGCTGGATTAATGAAGGCGGTGAGTTTGACCAGACTCATGAGAAAAAAGGGTTATCCGCAATGAAAGATTTCTGGAAAAAGTTTCCTTCCGGAGGTGAGTTTACAAGTTCAATTACAATGAAAGATTTGCTTGATACAAATCTGAATCAGACAATAGATTTGATAAAGAAAGCACATACTACTTTTCTTGGACCGAAAATAGCAGATAAAACTTATGAAAACGGTTATAGGAAAGTTTTGGGAAGCATGGGATATCGTTTGTGGATTTCAGAAGCAAGCCTTATTCAGATGCCGGGTTATGTCAGCCTGAATCTTAAATGGGAGAATGATGGAGTTGCACCATTTTATGAAGACTGGCCTGTATGGGTTCTGGTAGAAGATGAGGATGGAAATAGTCTTGAAAAAGAAGCGGTTGACATTTCGTTAAAATCACTTCTGCCGGAAGAAACTTTACAGACAAAAACAAGAATGCAGGTAAAAAAGATGATCTCACTGGCCGGAAAGAAATATAAGATCAGTATAGGTATTGAAGATCCGATGACTGGGAAATTAGCTGTTCGATTTTCAATGAAAGGAACTTATAATGAAGGGAAAAATTATCTTTTTCAGTAAACTGAAAGAGTTACGTTTTGATATTTAGAAACTAAAATTACCTTATTTAATTACTATAAATGAGCAAATTTGAAAAAATGCACAAAATTATCCTGCTAATTTCATAAATGCTTCAAAATCATCACTTGCTTTTGCACATAGGAATAGATACTGATACTTTTCCTGATGAACGGCACTACAGATTCGATGATATCCATCTTGAAAAGACCGATATCCGCCAGTTCCTGTGACACAAATATAATGTGTCAGTGACATCAACAGCCAGTACCTCTGTATTCCCTTTGAGGAGCGTATCTGGTATGTATCCAGGGCCAGATGGTTTTTGCATTGCCTGAAAAATATCTCAATCGGCCATCGACAAACATAACAGGAAAGGATCTCCTGTGTAGATAAGGATACATTTGTGCTAATGAAAGCACGTAGTGCTTTAGGATTACCAAATGCTTTTTCAGGATAGCTTAAAAGAACAACTGCATTTTCTATGCCGCTGAGGTTTCCCTCATACCGGTACACATAATAGTTGCGTTTTTTGACTGTGACGAGGTCAAATCCTTTATGTGTTGTGGATCGTTCAGCAGCCAGTTCACTGAGTTTCTTTTTCATTCCTGATGGATACAGCAGACGGTTTGTTTTCAAAGCACCAATGGTATGGAACCCTTTCTGTACAAAAGTATTGATTATTTTTTCAGAAACATACCAGCAGTCACAAAGGAAATAAGACATTACTGGTGGAACAGGCAGTTCCTTTGCAATATTTTGTACAATATCAATCTTGGAAATTGATTTATTGTACATTACAAAAGCATAGTTCAGGACAATGCCGTTACAGGAAAGCATAACAGCTACTGCCTGATGTCCGTAGTCCTGTTTCCCCTTTAAATGGGATTGGTGAAAGTACGCATCTTCAATCGGATACAGAGCCTGTGACGAAGGCTTTGTCTTTGAAGCTATCGTATCGTCTACAATGCAGAAAACAGGCTTTCCGGTGCGTGCTGCTTCTGAATAAATAATCTCTATAACAGAACGTTTTAACGTATCTGAAAGTAGAGAATCATCCCATTTCCCTGAATTAAGGAAATGTGCAATCGTAGTTCTGTGACAGGAACTGTTTTTAGCAAAATCCGTGGTTTTTCCATGATATCCTGAAATGAAAATGCTGATCAGGATACTTATAAGGTGGTTTATCACCCGGTTCGAATAAAATTTGCATAAATTTAATTTCTTAAGCTGGTTGTATATGAATGCGGAATGATGTATAGTATTTGCGAGAGACACCTTCTTTCGTAAATATTGCAAATGTTTGTTTAGGCACTTTCATTATACAACACACGGAATCGAGGTGTCTTTCTTTTATGCAAAATCACGAACTTGCTCATTTATAGTAGTAAAAATATTTTAGCATAAACAAAGAAATGCCACAAGAGAAGGTAGTGCTGCAAAGAGACCCTTATTATGGAATAGATACTGGAATCTGAATATTCAAGACCATAGTAAAAGTGAATAAAAAAACATATAAATATTAGATGTAAATTATTGACGTTAACCAAATGGAATTATATAATAAAAATATAATGAAGTTGGGGAAAAGCCTTAGCGCGGAGTAAAAATAGTTTTTGACTTTTAGCCCCTGATATCATATTATAAAAATAATGCATGTTTCCAGTAATATGGAATTAAAAGGGAAACCGGTGCAAGTCCGGTACGGTCCCGCCACTGTAAAAGGGAGCTTTTTATCATATATGTCACTGCTTAAGAGGCGGGAAGACGATAAAATGCGATGAACTTAAGTCAGGAGACCTGCTTGCATTAGAAAAGGTTATTTCTTACGGTGTATTAAGAAAGGCTTTATTTTTATACCTAAAATACATTTTAAGAAGAGGATCTTTTTTACTTCAGGAAGGGATGTGAGAAAAGAAAACTTGAATTTTTATACAAATACGACAGAAAGGTAAAAAAGGAATGAAAAAGATAATTAGTTTTATATTGACAATGATTATGCTGCTTACCTGCACCAGTATTTCAGTTATGGCATCTGATGTCCAGAGTGATACAGCAGATCAGGATGAAAAAATGACAATAGGAGTGTCTGTATATAATCTGAATGATGCGGAAGTAAGAGAGTTTAGAAATTATTTTGAAAATTATGTCGGTATGGCTTTTGAAGTTGAGTTTTTATATTCTTCCAGTATAAGCACTGCAGAAGAAGAAATCAGCTTTATAAATGAGCTTCATGAAAGAAATGTAAAGGGAATTATTTCTTTCCTTTCCTCTGATCTTGAAGAAGTTCTTCCGGTATGCGAAGAATATGGTATGTATTATGTGCGTGGTTCAGGAACGATCAGTGATGAAATGTATGAGAAAGTAAAGGATAATCCTTACTTTCTGGGAACGATAGGAACATCTGTTGAAACAGAAAAGGATGCGGCTGCCAATATGGCGGAGTATTTTGCTTCAGAGGATCAGAATAATCAGAATCATTACATAATAGCATGTGGAGGATCTGCCATCGGTAATGAGATGCATCGTCTGAGAACGATAGGTATTCTGAATAAGCTTCAGGAAGCATATGGTCTGTCATATGAGAAGTCTGTAGAAGAACTGGTGAATACGCAGGATACGGAAGAAATTGAAACAGGCAGTGATATTAAGATTACTCTGGTTCCGGGTTATCCAAAAGATCATCTGGATGAAAAGCTGGCTGCTCCGCTGAATACAGGAGAGTATAATGTTATTCTGAGTGTAGTGAGCGCAAGTGATTTTATCAAGGTAATTGATGCTTATGAAGAAGAGAACAGTACAGATGTATTGTTGGGGTCAATTGATTGTTTTACAGAAGATACATACGAAATGTTTAACAAGAAGGGATATAACGGCAAGGAAAGAATCGACTATCTTGTAGGAAAATATGGTGCTATCGTTGCACCATCATTTGTTGCTATGAAGAATGCTCTGGAAGGCTTTGCAGAAGATTACCGTGAAGATGGAAGTGCTTTCCGGCTGCAGCAGTCATTTTGGACAGCGGATTCAGTAGATGAGTTTAATAAGCAGTATGTGTTATCTATTGGAATGTATGATAATACATATAGTGTAGAGGACATGATGGGAGTTCTGAAATCCTATACACCGGAAACAAATTTTGAAGAATTCCAGAAATTTACGGAAAAATAGATAGAAAATAAAAGTCTGAAATAATTGACGTATGCATGATAGTATGTTATGATAAAGAAGTATTCATACGGCCATTTGATGATTTTAGAGATAAGTTCAGACCAGCAGAAGCGTCCTGCTGGTCTGATTAAAAGGGAAACCGGTGTAAATCCGGTACGATCCCGTCACTGTGATAGTTGTTTTTCAGCTGCATACCACTGGAAGATATTTTCTGGGAAGGTGCTGAAAGTATATAGGCTTAAGTCAGGAGACCTGCTTATTTCTAGTAAAAGAGATTCTTGCGGACGACGAGAAATCCTGATTAAGAGTTACAACTTCATGTGTTGCATATATATATGTTTGATTCTTTAACGGTAAGATTTCGTGACGGATGCGGGAGCATCTGTCTTTTTTTCGCTCAAAATCATAGGAATGGACAGTATGAGAAGGAAGAAAAACAACGAAGAAACAAAAAAAGAAAGGAAGTAAAGGATGAAAAAAACAAAAAGAGAATTACTTGTGTTAGCAGCAGCAACAACAGTTGCGTTATCAATGGGAGTTACTGTACAGGCGAAAGGTGATGAGAAGGTTTTAAACTTCGGATGTCAGATGTACACAGATGGATGTGTAAACAGTGCAAATGATGAAAACGGTGGATGGAATGCTATGAGATATGGTATTGCTGAAGCATTATTTAAATTCGATGACAATATGGAAGTTATCCCGTGGCTTGCTGAGAGTTATGAAGTAAATGACGAGCATACAGAATGGACGATCAAGCTGAAAGACGGAATTAAATTCTCTGACGGATGTGATTTAACTCCGACAAAGGTAAAAGAGTATTTTGATCACATGAAAGAGGTAGGACCTTCCGGATCTGCCAAACCGGAGAAATATCTGGAATTTGAAGCAGAAGTTACTGTAGATGATGATGCAAATACAATTAACATCAAAACAAGCAAACCATATGCAAACCTTGTAGGACAGCTCTGCCATCCAACAATGGGAATTACAGATGTAGAACATATTGAAAACTATGATAACGGAATTATTGGAACAGGTCCATACAAGATTGAAGAATTCAATGGTGTAGGTGTTGGTTATACATTAGCTGCAAATGAGTATTATCGTGAAGATGTCCCATACGATAAAGTCAATCTGCTGTTCATGGGAGATAACTCCGCAAAAACAATGGCACTTCAGAGCGGTCAGGTAGACCTGGTTGAGAACATTACAAACGTAGCAGATATTCAGGACTTCCAGGATAACGATGACTATACTGTTGATATCGCATCAGGTGTACGTTGTGGATTTGCATGGATGAACTTTGACGGTGTTCTTGGAAACAAAACACTTCGTCAGGCAATCCTGATGGCAATTGATAATGATACAATCTGTAATTCCAGAACAATCGGTGGACTTTATACACCAGGATTCTCCGTACTGCCTTCTACTCTGAACTATGACTATGACAAACTGGAAAATCCATATACCTATGATCCGGAAAAAGCAAAACAGATTCTGGATGATGCAGGAATCGTTGATACAGACGGAGATGGAATCCGTGAACTGGATGGTCAGAATATCAACCTCAGATATATTTCTTATGAAAACCGTCTTCTGAATGACTTTGCAGATGCTCAGGCACAGTATCTTGCAGAAATCGGTATTGGTGTTGTTCCTGAATACGGAAGCTCAGATGATCAGTGGAGTAAACTTGCAGCACTGGATTATGACCTTAATAACAATAACTGGATCACTGTTGGTACCGGAGATCCTCTGGCATATATGGCTAACTGGGCAACTGATACCAGCTACTGCGCATACTCCAACCCGGACTATGACAAGTTATATGAAGAATTAAAAGGTGAAATGGATCCGGAAAAGAGAAAAGATCTGATCTTCCAGATGCAGCAGATTCTGGTAGATGATGCAGCGGTTCTGATTGATGGATACTACAACTCATCTATGATCTACAGTAAGAAAGTTGGTTCTGCACATATCCATACAGCAGATTACTACTGGCTGTCAACAGAAATTACTCCTGCAGAATAAGAAAAGTCTGCGAATTGTGAAGTTACTGAATAGTTACAAACAGAAATAAAAAGAGGTGTCTTTTTTGAGTAAAAAGCAAATAATCAAGCGTTTATTACAGATTGTGATCGTATTGATCGGTATCAGCTTTATTACATTTGCACTGACCTTTATGTCACCAGGTGACCCTGTACGAAACATGTACACGGCAACCGGTGTAATGCCTACTGAAGAAATGGTTCAGGAGACACGCGAGGAACTTGGTCTGAATGATCCGTTTCTGGTGCAGTATACCAGATGGCTTAAGAACTGTCTGAAAGGTGACTTTGGCAAATCATACAGCTTAAATAAACCAGTTACAGAACTTCTTGCAGCCAGATTATGGCCGACTTTGAAACTTACATTAATGGCCATGATCCTTATGCTGGTTATTTCTGTACCTTTAGGTATGTTGTCTGCCATATATAAAGATAAATGGATCGATTATCTCGTCCGGGGAATTACATTCCTCGGATGTGCGATGCCTAACTTCTGGGTTGGACTTCTGTTAATGCTGGCATTCTGTGTTTATATCAATGCATTTCCGGTTATCAGTTCTGCGGGAGACTTTAAGAGTCTGTTTCTTCCGGCTTTGACACTTGCGATTGCAATGTCTTCCAAATATACCAGACAGGTAAGAACAGCGGTGCTGGATGAACTGAGTCAGGATTATGTGATCGGTGCACAGGCAAGAGGAGTAAAGAAATCAAAGATTATCTGGGGCAATGTATTTCCAAATTCATTGCTTCCGCTGATCACAATGTTTGGTCTTTCCATAGGATCACTTCTTGGAGGAACCAGTGTTGTAGAAGTAATCTTCTCTTATCCGGGTCTTGGAAACCTTGCAGTTTCAGCAATCACATCCAGTGATTACAATCTGATCCAGGGATATGTATTATGGCTTGCCCTGATTTATATGGTCATTAACCTGATCGTTGATGCATCTTATGTTTATATTGATCCACGTATGCGTTTAAAGGAGTAGAATCATGAAAAAGAAAAACAGATTTTTAGCAAATAAAACTTTTGTCGTGTTTTCTATTCTTGCAGTCTGTATTATTCTGACAGCAGTATTTGCACCGGTGGTAACCAGAGGGGTTGACCCGTTAAAAGGTTCTCTGGTAGATGCACTGCTTCCGCCATGCAAGGAACATATTTTTGGAACCGACAAAATGGGCAGGGATATTTTTTCAAGAGTTATTTATGGAGCACGTGCATCTCTGTCAGCAACCTTTGGTGTTGTTGCCCTGATCTTTCTGGTGGGAACTGTTACCGGAGTCCTTGCAGGATATTTCGGAGGTGTCATTGATGCTGTTATTATGCGAATTGCAGATATGATGCTTGCTTTCCCAGGACTGGTACTTGCTCTTGCTGTTGCAGGTATTATGGGCGCAAGTATCAAAAATGCGATCATCGCTATTGTAGTAGTAAGCTGGACCAAATATGCGCGTCTGGCACGAAGCCTAGTTATGAAGATCCGTGACAGGGATTATGTATCAGCAGCGATCGTTACCGGTTCCAAAACACCGTATATGCTGTTTCGATATATGCTTCCAAATGCACTTCCTACACTGATCATTACTGCTGCCACAGATATAGGTTCCATGATGCTGGAACTGGCAGCAATGTCCTTCCTGGGATTTGGCGCGAAGCCGCCGGCACCGGAATGGGGTTATATGCTGAATGAAGGAAGAGCGTGTATGCAGTCCGCTCCGTGGCTGATGATCTTCCCGGGTCTTGCTATTTTTGTAGTAGTTGTTGTATTTAATATGCTTGGGGATTCCATCCGTGATATCCTCGATCCAAGAAATGAGTAGGAGGAATAAACATGCTGAAATTAGATAATGTGACAATCTCCTACAAAAATGTTCCAACTGTTCAGAACTTTAATCTGGATATGAAAGAGGGACAGATCGTTTCTCTGGTAGGAGAATCCGGAAGTGGAAAAACCACTGTTATCCGTGCTGTTCTGGGACTTCTTGCAGGTGGCGGTAAGGTCACAGAAGGAAGTATTACGTTTGAAGGAGAAGACCTTTTATCCTATACACCGGAACAGTGGAGAAAACTTCGTGGTTCTGATATTTCCATGATTTTTCAGGACAGTGGTGCAATGATGAATCCGACACGTAAAGTCGGAAAGGTATTTACAGAATATATTCTTACTCATGAGAACATTTCCAAGAAAGAGGCATGGAGTAAGGGAATCGCAATGCTGGAGCGAATGAGACTTCCGTCTCCGGATAATATTATGGAATCTTATCCTTTCCAGTTATCCGGTGGTATGAGACAGCGAGTTGGTATTGCGATGGGAATGACTTATCAGCCGAAGCTTCTTCTTGCAGATGAACCGACTTCTGCACTGGATGTAACAACACAGGCGCAGATCGTACGTCAGATGATGAAGCTCAGAGATGATTACCATACAGGCATTATTGTAGTAACCCATAATCTGGGTGTAGCTGCCTACATGTCAGATTATATTGTTGTAATGAAGAACGGAAGAATGGAAGACCAGGGAACAAGAGAGTATATTCTGAAAGAATCAAAGAACGAATATACCAGAAAACTTCTGGAAGCAGTTCCATCCCGGGGAGGTGAACGATATGTCTGAAAAAAGAGAAGTCATACTGGAAGCGAAACATGTAACCAGAAGATTTGCGGCATCACATGGACGTACTCTGCTGGCGAACAATGACATCAATCTGAAAATGTACAAAGGCGAAACACTGGGTCTTGTAGGAGAATCCGGATGTGGTAAGAGTACATTTATGAGATTTCTGGTTTCTCTTGATACACCTTCAGAGGGTGAGATTCTGTACCGCGGTACAGATATCACGAAATTAAAGGGAGAAGAACTGAGAAATAACCGTCAGAACATTCAGATGGTATTTCAGGACCCGACCTTATCTTTTAATCCGAAAATGAACATTCGTGATATTGTGTGCGAACCTTTGATGAATTTCAAAAAGATTAAGAAATCTGAGAAGGATGCTGTCTGCAGAAAACTTCTTGAGATGGTAGAATTACCGGGAGATTTTGCGGATCGTTATCCTCACAATATGAGTGGTGGACAGCGTCAGCGTGTTGCAATCGCGAGAGCACTGGCACTGGAACCGGAAATCGTTGTTCTGGATGAAGCAACTTCCGCTCTTGATGTTTCTGTTCAGAAAACAGTAATTGAACTGATCACGAAGCTTCAGAGAGAAAAGAACATCACATTTGGTTTTATCTGTCATGATATTGCACTGGTTCAGTTAGTGGCACATCAGGTAGCCGTTATGTATCTTGGAAACCTCGTAGAGGTTCTTCCGGGAAAAGATCTTGATATGAAAGCAATGCATCCATATACAAGAGCACTGATGGGTGCAGTATTTGATATTAATATGGACTTTTCCAAACCAATCGAGAGTATTGAAAGTGAGGCTCCGAGCCCACTGGATCTTCCACAGGGATGCCCGTTTCAGGGAAGATGTGAGCATTGTATGGATATCTGCAAAAAAGAGAATCCAAAACTTGTGGAAGTGGAAGATGGACACAGTGTTGCCTGCCATTTGTTCCAAAAGGGCAGTAAATAATGAAAAAAGATAGTCTGATCTCTGAAAATATAGGAAAAGCATTATTACTTTTTGTACTTCCACTGATTGCGGGAAGTCTGATCCAGCAGTTGTATACAACAGTTGATGCGGTTATCGTCGGACAGTTTACGGGAAAAGTCGGACTTGCTGCAATTGATTCTGTACATACACTTTTTAAGTTTCCGATTAACTTTATGAATGGTCTTGCAACTGGTGCGACGATTATGATCTCCAGATATTTTGGAGCAAAAGATAAAGAAGGACTGCATTGCGCAGTGCGGACAGCTCTTTTGCTTGCCGGTATTCTGGGAATTATCTGTGCAGCAGCCGGTGCTGTTTTTTCTCCATGGCTGCTTGATATCATGTCTGTTCCGGAAGAAGTTCGTGCAGGATCACTAATCTACTGCCGCATTTATTTTGGCGGAATATGGGCAATGATCCTTTATAACATGATGGCAGGAGTCCTGCGAGCGTTTGGAGATTCTAAAAAGCCATTATATGTACTGGTCGTATGCAGTGTGGTTAATATTGTTGTAGACCTCATACTGGTAGGACTTATGCATACTGGTGTTGGAGGAGCGGCAGCAGCTACTGTACTTTCTCAGATTGTAAGTGTTGTACTTACCGCATATTTTCTTGTGAAATCTGATTTCCTGGAAGAAAAGATAGGAATCAGAACTATGAAAATCTGCAAAGAGCATATGGGGATGATGGTAAAAAAAGGTTTCCCGTTAGCTCTTCAATCTATGTTGTTTCCAATTGCCAATTCTATTGTTCAGGCAAGTGTCAACACAATGGGAACTGATAGTATTGCGGCATGGGGAATTTGTGATAAACTGGATTTACTGATCTGGCTGATCGCGGATTCTATGGTACCTGTACTGACGACATATACCGCACAGAATCTCGGTGCCGGTAAGACGAAGAGAGTAAAGAAAGGAGCACTGATCGGTACTGGGTTATCTGTAATCGCAGTAGGAATTATCAGTCTTGTTCTTTACTTCGGTTCAGGACTGATTGGACCGTTGTTTATTGATCAGAAAGACGTTCCGACACTGATCCCGCTGGTTGTAAGATATATGCAGATGATGGCACCTTTTTTTGTATTTTATGCAGTTGCAGAGGCGCTTTCAGGAGCCTGCTGTGGTCTGGGTGAAACGCTGGTACCGATGATTACTACATTACTTACAATTTGCCTGTTTCGAGTAGTATGCATTTTGCTTGTTTTACCGTCATTTAAAACAATGGAATGTATTGTATGGATCTATATTGGATCATGGGTTGTGTCCGGTGTTGCTTTTGCTGTTTTATATCTGGCAAAAGTCAGGAAACTCTACCATAAGAAAATTAAATAAAAAGATTGCAATCATTTTGTAAATGATAGATGACACAGAGGATATGGCAGGAAGAATGATCAGGCGGTATCCTCTGTTTTTATATATTTGCTATTTTTCTAACATTAAGCTATTGACAGAGGACGAAAATCTGTTATAATAAAATAAACAAATGAACAAGTGCTCATATGATAATGTGAAAAAATATTCATGAGCCAGAAAGGAAAAAATACTATGAAAAAGACTTACAAAATTGACGTAGACTGCGCAAACTGTGCAAATAAAATGGAGGAAGCTGCTAAGAATACAGCAGGTGTTAAGGATGCAACTGTAAACTTCATGATGCTGAAAATGATCGTTGAATTTGAAGACGGACAGGATCCGAAAGCAGTTATGAAAGATGTTCTGGCAAACTGCAAGAAAGTAGAAGACGACTGCGAAATCTATCTTTAATTCAGGAACGATTTCTGTTGATAATATATTTACGGGAATTGTCGTAAATTAGCAGAGAGGGACTGCGGCACAGAGATATATCAGGCGGTTATGGTTATCCACTGATATATATTCTGGCGGCGGTCCTGTTTTATAAGAAGTGAGGTATTAAGATGAATAAGAAGCAAAAAAAGATGCTGATCAGAATCATCGTAGCGGCGGTATTGATCGTGCTTTTTTCTAAATTGCCGATAGATGGATATGTCAGATTTGGACTGTTTATGATTCCATATCTGGTAATTGGCTATGATATTCTTCAGAAAGCATTTAAAGGTATCAGAAATAAACAGGTATTTGATGAGAATTTCCTGATGGCAGTAGCTACTGTGGGAGCAATCCTGCTTGGAGATTATTCCGAAGGTGTTGCGGTTATGTTGTTCTACCAGATCGGAGAACTTTTCCAGAGTTATGCAGTAGGAAAGAGCAGACGTAACATCAGTGAACTGATGGATATCCGTCCGGATTATGCCAATATTGAAGTAGATGGAAAACTTGAACAGGTAGACCCGGATGAAGTTGAAATTGGTACTGTAATTGTTGTACAGCCAGGAGAAAAAGTTCCGATTGATGGTGTGATCATTGATGGTGTTTCTATTTTAAATACCAGTGCTCTGACCGGAGAAAGCCTTCCAAGAGATGCAAAAGCCGGGGATGAAGTAATCAGCGGATGTATCAATATGACAGGTGTTCTGAAAATCCGTACGATCAGAGAATTCGGAGAATCTACCGTATCCAAGATTCTGGAACTTGTGGAGAATTCCAGTTCCAGAAAATCAAAATCAGAGAATTTTATTTCAAAGTTTGCCAAATATTATACTCCGGTTGTATGCTACGGAGCACTTGCACTTGCTTTTATTCCTCCGATCGTACTTTTGATCATGGGAAAACCGGCTATGTGGGGTGATTGGATTTACCGAGCACTTACTTTCCTGGTAATCAGCTGTCCATGCGCACTGGTGATCAGTATTCCTTTAAGCTTCTTTGCAGGAATCGGTGGAGCAAGTAATCAGGGCGTTCTGGTTAAAGGTTCCAACTATCTGGAAACACTTGCACAGACCAGCTATGTAGTATTTGATAAAACTGGTACAATGACACAGGGTGTTTTTGAAGTAAGCGGAGTTCATCATAATGAGATTTCAGATGAAAAACTGCTGGAATATGCAGCTCTTGCAGAATGTTCTTCTTCCCACCCGATCAGTAAGAGTCTTCAGAAAGCATATGGAAAACCAATTGACAGAAACAGAGTCACAGATATTGAGGAAATCAGCGGTAACGGTGTGACTGCAAAAGTGGATGGTATATCTGTAGCAGCAGGAAATGCGAAATTAATGAAACGTCTTGGAATTTCCTATCAGGAATGTCATCATGTGGGTACAGTAATTCATATGGCTGTAGATGGAAAATATGAAGGTCATATTCTTATTTCTGATATTCTGAAACCTCATGCAAAAGAAGCAATTGCAGAATTGAAGAAAGCAGGCATTAAGAAAACAGTTATGCTTACCGGCGATTCTAAACGTGTTGCAGACCAGGTAGCAAAAGAACTGGGAATTGGGGAAGTTTACAGTGAACTTCTTCCGGCAGATAAAGTAAGTAAAGTAGAAGAATTACTTCATCAGAAATCCGAAAAAGAGAAGCTTGCATTTGTGGGTGACGGTATCAATGATGCGCCGGTACTGTCCAGAGCAGATATTGGTATTGCTATGGGTGCACTGGGTTCTGATGCAGCGATTGAAGCAGCAGATATCGTACTGATGGATGATGATCCGCTGAAAATTTCCAAAGCGATTAAGATTGCAAGAAAGTGTATTCATATTGTATATGAGAATATTTATTTTGCAATTGGCATTAAGATTTTGTGTCTGATACTTGGTGCGCTGGGAATTGCCAATATGTGGATGGCTATTTTTGCAGATGTAGGTGTTATGATCATTGCGGTATTAAACGCAATCCGTACTTTATTTGTAAAAAACCTGTAACTGTGAAGGTACTGAACAGTTACAAAAATTTATAGAATAACAGACAGTTGCAGACAGGAAGGAAAATGGTGAAAGCGTGGAAAAACATAAAGACGAGGCTTGTGACTATTATGAAATTCATGAAGATTCAATGGAAATTATAAATAAAACAATGCCAGAAGAGACGGAACTTGAGGATTTGGCAGATTTGTTTAAGATTTTCGGAGATTCTACAAGAATCCGTATTCTGTTTGTGCTTTTCGAAACAGAGGTATGTGTATGCGACCTTGCGAAAGCACTGAATATGACACAGTCTGCAATTTCCCATCAGCTTAGAATCCTGAAGCAAAACAAACTGGTGAAGAACCGACGAGAGGGAAAGTCCATTTTTTATTCTCTGGCAGATGATCATGTGCGGACGATTATCAATCAGGGAAGAGAGCATATAGAAGAAAATTAATCCGATGTGAACGTATGGTAAAAGTAAAAAGCAGGGAGTTGATATTTCAAGTATTGGCTCCCTGTTTGAAAATATAAAAGTTTTATAGAACTAACTATTGAAAGTGGAATTTACAGAATGAAATAAGAGCCTGCCAGTGGATGATAAGATCTGGCAGAGATGGAATGAGTGGAAGGAGAAGATTTGATGCGAACATTACGAGTAGCAGACCTGGAAGCAAAACCGGGTGAGAAAGTATCAGGATTTGTGCACATCATCGGGGCAGAATTCGGAATTCCGGTAACACTGATCTGTGGAGAAAAAGAGGGGGAGACTGTTCTGATCTCCGGTGGGGTACATAATGCAGAATATGTAGGAATTCAGGCAGCTATGCAGCTTGCAGATGAGCTGGATCCGAAGAAGATCGCAGGAAATATCATAGTGATCCGTCTGATGAACCGAACTGGATTCGAACACCGTACCATGAGTCTTACTTATGAGGATGGAAAAAACCTGAACAGAGTTTTCCCTGGAAATCCGAATGGTACACTTAGTGACAGGATCGCTTATACTGTTGTGACAGAATTTTTCCCGAAGGCAGATTACTATGTGGATCTGCACTGCGGTGATGGATTTGAGGGACTGGTATCTTATGTATACTGTACAGGTGCAGCAACTCCGGAAGTAGCTGCAAAAAGCCGGGAGATGGCGGAAATCGCACATGTGGACTATCTGGTAACTTCCATGTGTGGAACAGGCGGAGCTTATAACTATGCCGGAAGCATGGGAATCCCGAGTATCCTGCTGGAACGTGGACACAGTTCCCGCTGGTGCGAAGATCTGGTAGCGGAGGATGTTCATGATGTGAAGAATATCCTCAGACATCTGAGAATCCTTCGCGGGAAGTCCCATATTCATGGCAAACCACCGATAGAAGTAAGTCCTGTGATCTATGAAGATGCCCCGGTATCAGGCTGCTGGTATCCGGCGAAACAGCCCGGTGAGACCTTTAAAGAAGGCGAAGTACTGGGAAGAATCTGCGATTATTTTGGACGTGAACTGTTTGTATACAGAGCCAAAATGGGTGGTATTATTCTTTATCAGACCATCAGTCTGTGCATTATGAAGGATACGCCGATGGTTTCTTATGGTACCTGGGATGAGGATACACAGGGTAAGATTGAAGTAGGATGTGAAGTGTGCGGAAATGAGAAACATAAGCATGGACACCATCATCATAAATCAGAGGAAAAACATCATAAACGGCATGAACATCATAAGCATCATGAGGATAAATAAATACTTAAGTAAGACAGAAATGGGTTCGACCAACTCAAGTGAACAGCAAAGCAAATGAGCTTATCGGTTCGACATAAATATAAAAACAGGGTATAAAAATACGGCTGACTATATCCGGGTTAAATGCGGATATAGTGCAGCCGTATTTTATACTATAGCAAGCCTCTTAATCAATATGCATTATTTATGAGGCTTGCTATAATCTTCGTGAAACAGAATCTGTGTAAAGAATCTTACATCTGAGTCATCTGCCCAGCAGACCATACCTACTGCATCAGCCATTTTCTGTGCATCTACACTGTAGGCGGACATACAGGAACAATTCTTATACGGTCCTGCGCTCATGATCAGGATATCTTCTTTTCCCGCTTCCTGCATCTGTCTGGCAAGCTGTTCTGTAAGAATATTCTGTGCATGCTTCGCCTGCTTGAAAAGTACCGGATCCATGATCGGATCCTTCAGAACAGTCTGGAGAACCAGTGCCTTTTCATATTTCAATGCTTTTGCCTGCATTTCTTCTACAGTACCGCAGGCAGGCGGACATGCAGGAACCAGGTTATAATTTCCACAGAGATTGTCCTCGCAGAACTGTCTGTATTCCGGCACAAATACCAGATCCTTTGTATCCATGATCGCCGCATCTGCGAAACCCATGGAAAGTGCTTCTTTTATTAAATCCATAAGAATGACTCCCTTCTTAAAGCGGATTATTTTGGCTTGAACATATCAAGGTGAATTATAACATTTTGAAATAAATAAAATCAAGTTTTGTCGAGAACTTCTGATGAGGGAAACTTGATGTAACAAAAAACTTATGTTAACATATAGATATGCAAATTGGGGGATATTAATAAGAGGAAGTGATTATATGCCGGAAAATATCAGAAACATCATATATAGATTTTCTCAGGAGTTAAGACGTATTTTGGGCGATAAATTGACAAAGATTATCGTATATGGATCATATGCGAGAGGAGATTTTCGAGAAAATTCTGATATAGATATTATGATTTTGGTGAAAATGTCTGATGAAGAAATTCGATTAGTGAAGAATGATATTTATGATCTTGCATTTGAGTTTGAAATAAATACAGGAATAGAGTTCTCTCCCATCATTAAAAATGAAGACCAGTATGAGTATTGGATTGATACGTTACCTTTTTACCGAAATGTGCGAGATGAGGGGGTAGTGATCGATGAATGACAAAAAAGAGGATTTATGTATATACCGTATTCGGAATGCGGTGGAGACATTGGGAGTGGCAGTATTATGCTTAGAAAGTCAACATTATAAAGATTCAATAAATCGTAGTTATTATGCTGCTTTTTATGCAATAAAAGCAGTATTAGCTTTAGAAGAGATTGATTTTAAGCGTCATAAGGATGCGGTTGCGTATTTTAATAAAACTTATATAGCAAAAGAGATTTTTCCAAGAGAAATGGGAAAGAGGTTGGGAAGACTAAAGCAGGAGAGAGAAAATAGTGATTATGATGATTTTTACGTTGCATCTTTAAAAGATGCATCAGATCAATATAAGTCAGCGAAGCTTATTATTGAAAAGATAGAAGAATATCTGTCAGAGAAAGGTATTCAATATTAACTTGTCGACACACTAGAGAAATGAATTAGCGAGAGGAAATCTTATGAAGCTGACGGCAGAAAACAGCAAGGGTGAAAAAATGAAATACCGTCTTGCGCGGTCGATGAAGGAATGTATGAAAACGATGTCTGTAGATAACATCACAGTAAAACAGATCACAGAGAATTGTGGTGTTACGAGGCAGACTTTCTATCGGAATTTTATGGACAAATTTGACCTTATCAACTGGTATTTCGATAAGCTTCTGGCGAAATCCTTTGAGCATATGGGAATGGGAAAAACTGTTTATGATGCTCTGGTAAAGAAGTTTACCTATATTCAGGAAGAGCATGTTTTCTTTGCAGCAGCATTTAAGTATGACAGTCAGAACAGTCTGCGCCAGCATGATTTTGAACTGATCCTGGACTTCTATGAGAATCTGATTCGTGAGAAAACAGGAAGGATTCCGGATGAGACCATACATTGCATTTTGGAAATGTACTGCCATAGTTCTATTTATATGACTGTAAAATGGGTACTGGGAGAGTTGGAATGTGCACCGGAGGGACTGGCGAAAATTTTAGTTGACGGGATGCCTGGAAAACTCTCGGAATTGTTTGAAAAGCTGGAAATATTGTCATAAATATAACAATATTAATGCATAATTTTGCACCCAGTTTTTCGGCATTATTGCACAAATATTGTGAGAAGGTTACATTTGAGCTAAAGTGTAACTTTCTTTTTTTATTTTATATTGTTAAGATAATAACAAAGATAAGTGATGCGGAAACTTACCTAATACTGAAGAATACCGAAAGGAATGGAAATCATTATGGCAAACAGAATTAACTTAAATCAGACATCTTATCACGGAGCAGGAGCGATCGAGGAAATCGCAAACGAAGCAAAAGCACATGGCTTTAAGAAAGCTTTCGTATGTTCTGACCCTGATCTTGTAAAATTCCATGTAACAAGCAAAGTTACAGACATTCTTGAGAAAAACGGACTTGCATATGAACTGTATTCAGACATCAAACCGAACCCGACAATCGAGAACGTACAGCATGGTGTTCAGGCATTTAAGAATTCAGGCGCAGATTATCTGATTGCAATCGGCGGCGGTTCTTCCATGGACACTTCCAAAGCAATCGGTATCATCATTGCAAACCCTGAATTTGAAGACGTAAGAAGTCTTGAAGGTACAGCTCCAACTAAGAAACCCTGTGTACCGATCATTGCAGTTCCGACAACAGCAGGTACAGCAGCAGAGGTAACTATCAATTACGTTATCACAGATGTAGAAAGAAAACGTAAATTTGTATGCGTTGACCCACATGACATGCCGATCATCGCAGTTATTGATCCTGAAATGATGTCCTCCATGCCAAAAGGATTGACAGCTTCTACAGGTATGGATGCCCTCACTCATGCAATCGAAGGATATACAACAAAAGCTGCGTGGGAAATGACAGATATGTTCCATTTAAAAGCAATCGAGCTGATCTCCAAATCTCTCCGCGGTGCTGTTGAAAACACAAAAGAAGGTCGTGAAGGAATGGCTCTTGGACAGTATATCGCTGGTATGGGATTCTCTAACGTAGGTCTTGGAATCGCTCATTCCATGGCTCATACACTTGGTGCTGTTTATGACACACCACACGGTGTTGCCTGCGCAATGATGCTTCCAATTGTTATGGAATACAATCAGGAATGCACAGGTGAGAAATATCGTGAGATTGCCAGAGCAATGGGCGTAAAAGGTGTAGATGAAATGTCTCAGGATGAATACAGAAAAGCAGCAATCGAAGCAGTTAAGAAACTTTCTGTTGATGTAGGAATCCCGACTAAACTGGAAGCAATCAAAGAAGAAGACCTTCAGTTCCTGGCAGAATCTGCACACGCAGACGCATGCGCACCAGGAAACCCGAAAGATGCAAGCGTAGAAGATTTGAAAGATCTGTTCCGTAAGATTATGTAATTAATAATGGTTATAAGATGAAATAAAAAAAGCACCGGCTGTAATGGAGTACTGTCACAGTCAGTGCTTTTTTATTTCCCATAAGTGTGCTGATGCTCTGAGTGTGGCGGGATTGTGCATGAGAAGCAGTGCCATATGTAAGTGTAAAC
>ULOG01005461.1_pt1 | contig 34282 bp, 39 predicted proteins | sample 1952401 | NCBI WGS metagenome assembly ULOG01 (sample SAMEA4835598, study PRJEB28245) | human gut metagenome | biome: gut microbiome; material: fecal sample | place: Denmark | collected 2008
TTTTTGTGAATTGTTATGCTTCTATTGTAAACCTACAAAAAAACGTGAGTTTTTTTATCAAAGGTATTGACAAACCTTTTGTTTTGTGTTATAATTTTCGTGTTGTGAAAACGGAGAAGTCGCCTAGCCCGGTTTATGGCGCACGACTGGAACTCGTGTATGGGTTAATAGCTCATCGAGGGTTCGAATCCCTCCTTCTCCGCCATATTGGTGCAATAAAATAGATGCACCACTTGAAAAGCGCGTATTTACGCGCTTTTTTCATGCTCTAAGAACGAAAAATTCAAGTGTAAAACCATAGATGCTTTTCAGCTGAAAAGGGAATCGAACCCTCGACAACTGAATATTGTCAAACAAATCGGCAGACTTTTGGGGAATTCTTCTCTTGGTCTGCCGATTTTTTATGAAAAAACTTGCACAAAGTTTTCAATCCAATTTTATTGGATTTGCCGATATTTGTTGGTATCTCACAAAGCTGAGAAACCAATAGAATCGGCTTTTTTTATTTCTCAAGGAAGGACGTGATACCCATGTGGCAGATATACTATTAAAAGAAAAACTCAAAATGAAAGAAGGAATGTCAATGAACGAAAAACTTGTGATCAACACAAATCTGCTTCGCAAGGAATCAGAATTCAAAACAAAAGCCTGTGTGGTGGAAAAAGCGATAGCAGTTCCCCATTCTGAGTTTGATGATCTGAAAAGAAATCCCTTGCAGCACAATGACCTGATTGCTGATAACGTAGACCTAATGTATTGCGACAGCGATAATAATTATCATTGTCTGCTGATTTATGACAAGGAACAGGGTGACGGCTTGTTAATAGAGTCTGAGGGCGCTCCCTATGCAAGATACTCTCAGTATATTCCGAACGCAAAACTGCTGTATGAAAATCATATTCAGACGCATTTGCGGGAATTAAAGTTCTACTGTCCGCTTGAAATCAATAGAGAACCGGAATGCTGGGATGACGGGGAATACGAAAAAATCTCGTCCTATGAGGCTTCTGCTTACGAAGCGGAGATAAACCGATTTATTAAAGATTTTACAATGCCCGAAGAGAAAGAACGAGGTCTCATGCATTGGTATAACCACAGCGATTCAATAAACGAAAAAGTCCGCTCTGCGTTCATGTCGGTCAAGGAGCGTGACGGAGAGCTTGTTGGAGTTATTACGGCTCAGATTAATGGTCAACTTACAGACGAAGAGCTTGAAGAATTCAGAGATTACTGCTCCGGACAACTCAGCGACGGGGCAGGCGAAAGTCTAGAGCAGCGGTCGATAAAAACTCCCAACGGCAATATTTATGTCAGCTTCTGGAATTCAGATGACAGCTGGAGTCTGCGGACGGAGGAAGAAATGAACGAAGGTCAATCGGAGGATAAGACCGAAGAACCCGATATGGGAATGATGATGTGAGGTACTCATGATATATGATAAAAACAAAGTAGAACTACTCAAACAGAGATATCCCGAAGGTACTCGAATTTGTCTTGACCACATGGAGGATCTATGTCCTGTGGAAAGCGGAGCTTGCGGCTGGGTTCAGTTCGTGGACGATGCGGGCACTCTGCATTGTAAATTCGATGACGGCAGAACGCTTGGCGTTATCCCCGGTGTGGATCAGTTTCATAAAATCGAACAAGAGCAGATAGAAGAAGTTGCTGAAACGGAGGATATTGAAGAATACGAAGAAATGGAAATGTCAATGTAACGGTTAAGTTTTGAGAAAAGACTTAGCCGTTTTTTATTGCAAAAAAAGAAAGGAACGGTGATAAATGATAAAGTATTTTGATATCTTTGCAGGGATCGGCGGATTCAGAAGCGGACTTGAAAAAGCAGGAGGCTTTGAGTGCGTCGGTTACTGTGAGATAGATAAGTATGCAAGGCTTGCATACGAAACAATGTACGATACAGAAGGTGAGGTGTATTACGATGACGCAAGGAAAATCGACCCAAATGAGCTGCCCGATTTCGACCTTATATGCGCAGGCTTCCCTTGCCAGAGTTTTTCGATCGCTGGAAAAAGAGGCGGATTTGACGACGCAAGAGGAACCCTGTTCTTTGAAATTGCCAGAATTGCCTCCGTTAAAAAACCTAAATATCTGCTGCTTGAAAACGTACCCGGATTGCTATCGCATGACCAAGGCAGGACGTTTGCGGCGATCCTCAGTTCGTTGGATGAATTGGGGTACGATGTCGCATGGCAAGTGCTTAACAGCGCAGATTTCCACGTCGCCCAATCCCGAAAGAGAGTGTTCATTGTCGGATTTCTTAGAGAAAAATGCTCCGGAAAAATACTGTCTTTCACGAACGCAAATCCAAAAACTCTTGTACAGCGCATACCCGGACGAGAGGGCTGCAGAGTCTACTCCGCCGACGGACTAAGCATAACGCTTACGGGAACAGCAGGCGGTTTCGGCGGAAAGACGGGATTGTATGAGATCATAGGACTTCCCATCAAGGTGAAAACCAAAAGCGGATATCAGATAGCATTGCCCGGCGACAGCATCGATCTCGCCTACCCCAATCTCAATTCAAGGCGGGGGCGAGTCGGGAAAGATATGGCTCATACCATCACAACAAGCTGTAATCAGGGATATTACGCTATGTGTATCGACATGAATCCTGAGCCAAAGGTGACTGAACTTGCGAGGTGTATAACGTCAAGGCAGGACAGCGGTATAGGTCACCATAAAGGCGAAAAATCAGGAGTGATCGTTGTAGAAGGTCCAAGAGCAATATTAAATCCATTCAAGCCGCATACGAGGCAGCTCGGCAGACGGGTAAAGGAATCGGACGAGCCGATGTTCACACTTACCGTAACCGACAGACACGGAGTAATTTACAACGGAATTATCCGTAGGCTTATGCCGATAGAGACTTGGAGGCTGCAAGGCTTTACAGACGAGCAGTTCAATAAAGTCGCCGCAACGGGAATGTCCGACGCTCAGCTGTACAAGCAAGCAGGAAATGCTGTGACGACCAACGTTATTGAAGCTCTTGCAAGGTTTATTTTAGAAATTGATAAGGAGAATGCAAATGAATAATGTGATAAAGGTTTTTGAAAATGTGGAGTTCGGTTCGGTAAGAACGTTAACGGATGAGCATAGAAAGGTAATGTTCTGTGGAAAGGACGTAGCTTCTGCATTGGGATACAGTAATACAAAAGATGCAATAAAACGCCATTGCAGGTGGGGCGTGAAACACGACCTACCTCATCCGCAGTCTCCGGCTAAAAAAATCAAAATGATTTTTATTCCCGAAAGTGATGTTTATAGACTTGTTGCACATAGTAAGCTGCCGAGAGCTGCGGAATTTGAGTCGTGGATTTTTGATGAAGTCCTGCCTCAGATCAATCGCACAGGAGGTTACGTCAGCAACGAAGAAAAGTTCATCGAAAACTACCTCCCGTTTCTGGACGAGCCGTACCGGAATCTGTTTCGTTTGCAAATGGCGGCGATAAATCAGCTTAATGAGCGGATACGTCACGATCAGCCTTTGGTGGAGTTTGCAAATCAGGTTTCGAACACCGATAATCTCATCGACATGAACGCAATGGCAAAGCTTGCAAGAGCCGAAAATATCCCCGTCGGCAGGAACAAGCTCTACGTCTGGCTTAAGAGTATGAGAGTGCTTATGGCGAATAACCTCCCCTATCAGCAGTTTATCGACCGAGGATATTTCGCAGTCAAGGAATCGGTATTCGAGGTCAATGGTCTGAAAAAGACTTATCAGCAGACGTTCGTTACGGGCAAGGGTCAGGGCTTTGTCATTAATCTGCTGAAAAAATATTACAGGAAGGAACTTGCATAATGCCGGAAAAACCAAAATGTCCGCTCATAGGTCAGAACGGAAATGTTTTTAACCTTATGGGTATCACATCAAAAACGCTTAAAAAGAACGGTATGGCAGATGAGGCAAAGGAAATGTGCAACCGAATCACTTCCTCAGGCAGCTATGACGAGGCGCTGAGTATTATTGACGAATATGTAGAAATTACTTCGGTTGACGAGGAAGAAACCGAAGATTTTGAAATGGAGATGATGTAAATGACGTATCTGTTCATAGGTATGCTGATAGGGGGTATTATAGGAACTGCAATAGGCTCGCTTGGAACGGCGGCGTATTATTTAAAAAAGGAAACTTGCAGACTGAAAAACTGCGGAAAGGAGAAAGAAGATGCCTAATCATGTGACAAATAGAATCAAGATCACAGGCGATCCCGATACGGTCAAGCATATTCTCAATAAGATCAAGAGCGATGAATTCGGAGTGGGAACAATGGATTTTGAAAAAATCATTCCTATGCCGGAAAACATTTTCAGAGGCAATTTAGGACTTAGGGAACGGAAGTTGTATGGTAAGAATAACTGGTACGACTGGTCGGTCGCTAATTGGGGTACGAAATGGAATGCTTACGGGTTTGACTCAAATATCGATTACAGCAAAGAAAAAGAGATAAGATTTTTGTCTGCATGGTCGGCGCCTCACCCTGTGATTGCAAGGCTTGCGGAGATGTTTCCAAGCGTGAAGTTTGAGCATAAGTGGGCTGACGAGGATATTGGTATGAACTGCGGCAGGCGCGTATATTATGACGGTGAGCGAATCGAAGAATATTATCCCGAAAGTGAAAAGGACAGGCTTGAATTTGCGGCAAGGGTTATGGACGTTGACCTTGAACTCGACTATTCTTTGTATCTGAACGCAAGCAAAACCGGATATATCAATATCGAGGGAGATGATGAGTATGAGTTGATAGAATTGTTCGGACAGCCTGCATTGTTCACCAATGAAAGAATAACAGACGCGGACGTTCCGAACGGTATGCACTGTTACCATATCAGGCATGGTAATGAGGTCGAATTTTCTGCAATAGAAAAGCGCATTGCGGTAAATCACGCAGGCTCGGTGGTCACAAGAGAACCGATAGACTTGGGTGAGCAGGGATATATTTCTTTCACTGACGAAACATCTCCGAATTTTACGGGAGAGGTAATGTCGCTGTATGAATTTCGTGAATATGATCCGGAGCAGTTGGAAACCGAAGATTTAGGAATGGAGATGAGCTGATGCATACAAACAGAATCAAAGCCAAAGTTGACTTTAAATTCTGCCTCGGAAGTATTCCCGCAATGCTGAGAGCAACAAAGCCCGTACTTTCGGAACGGCAGTACAAGGAGCTGTGCAATAAGGTCAACAAATCCAACAGCTACCTTGAACAGAAGCGGATCATATTCAGCTATGTCGACCCGATTATCAAGGGCTGAATACAATAAATGAAAGTCAGCGGGCAGGCAGTATAGCACATATCAAATTTGAGCGTGAATTGCGCCGTCCGCGCCAGGACAGGTCGTTTTGCCAATGACAGAAGATTTCTGTTTTTAGCAAAGCGACTTTTTCGTCTGTAAACTTTCTTTCTGTCATTGGCTTTAATGACGGAAAGGAGTTCCATGAACAGCTTTATGTCATGGGTAGGAGGAAAGAAAGCTCTCAGAGACGCTGTACTTGCGAGGTTCCCTCCTTACTATGAGCGGTATATAGAGGTTTTCGGCGGCGCCGGTTGGGTGCTGTTCCATAAGCCGCCGGGAGCAGATATGGAAGTCTGGAATGACTATAACGGAAATCTCACCAATCTGTATCGCTGTGTACGGGATAAGCCGAATAAGCTGAAATACAAGCTTAGATACGTCCTCAATTCTCGTGAGGATTTTGATTGGATCGCAAGTCTGCACAAACGAGGTCTGTTCAGCAAATTCAGAGATGTTGACCGTGCAGCTAAGTTCTATCAGCTTATCCGTTACAGCTACGCTTCGGGACTGGACAGCTTTGCAAGTCAGCCGCATTCCATTTGGTCGGATTTCCCGATGATAGACTTGGCAGCAAGAAGATTGCAGAAAGTAGTAGTTGAGAACAAGGATTTTGAAAAGCTGATACGGCAGTACGACCGCTCTGTCAGCTTTTTCTACTGCGATCCGCCGTACTTTGCTACCGAAAACTACTACAAGGACGTGGGATTTACGGTGAAAGACCATATCAGATTAAGAGAATGCCTGCTGGACATCAAGGGCAAGTTTCTTGTGTCCTACAACGACTGTTCCGAGATACGTGAGATATGGGACAAGCCGAATATCCGCATCGAGGAGATCAGCAGACTCAATAACTTGGCGCAGCGATACGACGGCGGCTGTCAGTATGCGGAACTGCTCATTTCAAATTACGATACAAGCGAGAGAACAAGGTTCGTCCGCCAGCTCTCGCTGTTTGACGATAAAACAGACAATTTTGGAGGAATCATTCTATGAAAAAGATAATTTTTGCACAGGTTTTAACCACCAACGGAACTACCGAATTTTCGGGACTTTATGATGAAAACGGAATCCCTGTAAGCGTGGAATTGGAGAGAGATAACAGCGGCGTAACGCTTACGATCCGGCGTGAAGAAAGAGAAAAAGAAAACTATGACTGCGGTATTTCTGAAGAAGAGATCGAGCGGACTTGCGCTATGTACGATGACTGTGACAAGTGTCCCCTGTATGACTATTGTGGAGAGGAATCGGAGGTTGTATCATGAGTTACCTTTATAGAGGTTCTTTTGAAAATGTTAAGATCAGCGGAGAAATGGAGGCATACCGTGAAAGTCAGATGGAAAATATCCGCTGCAAAAATGCGATAGAAAAAGCTATTGCGAATGATTTTGACGGCTATTATTTAGATGACAAAGGAGTAAAAAAAGTGCTTGCCGATTTTGGTTACGACCGCACAATGTGGGTGCTTGCCGCAAGTATTCTGAATAAGAAAGATGACGGTCGTTTCTCACACGAGAACAAAGAGTGGGCAAATTCAGTCATTCCAAGTTATCTTCCCCAAAAAGAAATACGGGAATACAGTGTGGATTCCCATCCTGCCGTGCTTAACGGCTTTATCGATGAGGTCAGAAAAGAGTATAACAAGCTCGGACTTGTAGGAGAAAAACAGTGCGTCCGGTCCAACGAACCGCAGGATTACGAAAGAAAGCTGTTGATCCTCAAGCCCGAAATCCTTAACGAACAGTTCAAGGATCCCATAAATCAGTATTTTTACGCAACAGGCGGTTTTGGCTGCAATCCCGAAAAATCGGCCAAAAAGGTATTCGGGCAGTTCCTTGCGGACGGCGAGAAAACGCATTTCTACCGTGAGGATTTCTTCGGAGTTGCCGACTATGAGCAGCTTCCGAGATGGGCGGTTGAACGGCTTGAGCACATCGAAGCGCCGCAGATGAAAATACGTGTGTTTCAGATCGATCACGATAAGGACAGCAATAGGCTCGCTTTTATGAATTACGACTACACGCAATCGCACGGCGGTGTAAAAGCTGAGAATTACCGTCAGATTTACGGCGGTACGGTGACCTGTGACAGCCTTGAAAATGTTTTCGCCCTTTGCAATTCGGACAAAACACCTCCCGGATATCTCGGAGAGTCGATGTCGGTTTCTAATGTAATCGAGGTATGCGAAGGTAAGAACAAAGGCTTTTACTTCTGCGACAGCGTGGGATTTAAGCCGATAGACTTCGATATCGATAAAACAGATCATTCGGATATGATGAAAATTCTTATCGTGGAAAACGGCAAAGCTCCCTATCCTGCGGAAATTCGCCATGACATTCATGCCATGCAGTCGGTGGTCGGAGGATGTATCGAGCCGATATATTTTGAACCGAAGCAGGACGCTATTGTCTGGTGCAACGACGAATTTCTGCTGAATGATTCCGCTCCAAACAGAATGGTTGGAGACTGTCTTGTTCACGGTACTTTCTATGTGTCGGGCAACTGTCAAAACGAATACGGCGAGTGGGACAGCTGTTCGCTTACGGATAAGCAGATCGAGCAGTATTTCAAGGCGTTTCAGCATCCCATTATTGCGCTTGGAAAAATGGAAATAGAGGATATTGAGGCTGTCTGCGAGGATTTTTCTGAATCCGAAGAACCCGAAATTACAATGTCTTAAGAAAGGAATGATACAGTATGAAAATTTCAGCAACAATCAACAGATTGGTGGACAAGCCGGATTCGTTGGTAAAGGCGTTTGCGAGCGTAAGCTTTGACGGATTTTATGCAGTTCACGGCATCAAGGTGTGCGAGGGCGAAAAAGGGCGGTTTGTTTCCATGCCGTCTACACAATACACAGACCGTGACGGCAACAAACAGTATTCGGACATTTTTCATGCTGTCACAAAATCGGCAAGAAATGCGCTTAATCAGGCAGTTCTGAATGCCTACGATATCAAATTACAGCAGGTTCAGCAGACTGAGATCCAGGTGGAGAATATCCCCGATGAGGAAATGTCCGATGAACCTGCAGATGAACCCGAACCGGAGATAAGTATGGGTTAACGTTATGACATCGTCCAAAAATGTGGTGTGCAGTTTGTAAAAAAGGTAGATTTTTTCTGTAAAGTCTGGATTCTGCGAAGTTTTTATGCTATAGTTAAAGTAACAAATTTATCGGGGTGAATGCAATGAAAAAAGCGATAACGATCTTAGCTGTATGCAGTATGCTGCTGTCCGGCTGCGGACAGACAGACGACGCAGGATTCAAACCGGAAACCGTTACGGCAACTGCTTCCGAAAGCTCAGCTGACACGAATTCTACAAACAGTATATCGGCAAAAGAAGAAAAGGATACAAGCGAAGCCGCGACTACTGCTTTAAAAACAAGTTCGCATACGGTATCCTCAGTTTCAAAGCCGACAGGTACCACAGCAACTACGACCAGGAAATCCGGTTCTTCAAATGTGAACGGCAATTCTAATCAGGTACAGAATAATAACGGTCAAGGAAATAACCATCAGGAGAATAATCAGCCTGCACAGAATGATCCGCAGCCCGATAATTCGCCGTCCGATAATAACCAGAGCAATAACGGAACGGAGCAGAATAACCGACCGGCTGATAATAATCAGAATAATACCTCCTCGCCAACCGTTACCGCAGCAAAACCTACCGCAACAAAGCCCGTTACAGCTAAACCGCAAACTACAACAACTCTAAAGCCACAGACCAAACCTTCTGCTCCGGAGCCGGATGATCGAGTAGTGGATGTGGACGCGCTTACAGATCAGGTATGGGCGTTTATTGAATACTATCCTATTGATTTTAATAATATGTATAAACAAGGTAAGACATTCGGAGGAAGCGATTTTGATAAAGCAGTCGCTATACTTGAATATGCCAACGACCTTGGAGGACGAAATTGTATAGAATACGCATTAAACGCATATTTTCTGTATCAGGGCGCAGGATTAGAGTGCGCAATAACATTCTCTTCACTAAACGAGTGGTACGGTCATGTTGCGAATGTGGTGAAAATTGATGAAACATGGTATGAATTCGACGCTTCGGCAAGAAAATACACGGACAATCTTTATTTCGTAGTTAAGGCATTTGACATTTATGAGAATGAAATTATTGTAAAATAGCCTAATATACCAATAAAAAATTAGAGTCGAAATAATTTCGGCTCTTTTTCTTTGCAAAAATGAAAAGGAGAAATGCAATATATGTTTAAAATAAAATCAAAGGTTTTAAAGAAACTTAGCGCAGGGTTCATGGCAGGACTCTGCGCTTTTTCTATGCTCGGCTCATCTATGAGCGGAGTTATCACAGCGAGCGCGGCAAGTACGTCGACGGAAAATTCAGCGTTCCCGTCGGCGGATACCGTCATCGCCAAAGCGGCAACATTGCTCGGCTCGCCCTACACCTTCGGCAACAAGGGGTATTGGTACGCATACAATCAGGGACAATACACGCCGCTGTCGGTACAAACAATAAATAACCTCGGCATCGACTGCTCCGGACTTGTGTATTACACGCTTACGCAGCTTGGATACAGCACTTCGGGATTCGCATGGAACAACCCCGTCCCCGTTGATACTGCTCACTGGCTGTCTGTAAATGAAAACTGCACTATCAGTTACGGCGGCGAAACCTCAAAAGTTGATGTTGAAAAGCAGAACATCAAGACCGCCGAACGACCCTATTGGGAATGCACGGATGGTTCCACCATCACTCCCGGCTCGGTAGTCGTTGCTGAAAATCCGGGCGGCATCGACCACGCATGGATATATATGGGCGAGTTTGATTCGAGAAACGATGTGATAAGCTATCTGAAATCCATCGGCGTTTCCGAAAGCCTTATCACTTCCAAAACGGTCGGCGACGGAACAGGAGACGGCGGAATTCACTGGCGAATCGAATCCAATGGCTCTGAGGGCGTTGTGATCAACAACAAGACCGACGGTAAGACAGCAACCGCCTTGAATATGTCGGCGTTCAGGATCACAAAGACAGATGCGAAATTTGAAATCAGAAAAATTGATGTTGAAACGGGCGTCATAATCGGTAAAAGCCCAATTGATAATTCAACAGCTGTCTACGGAATTTATTCTGATAAGGCTTGTACGAAAAAAGTCGGCGAAATTACTATTGGCTCAAACGGAAAAGGGTCAATTTTGCTTCCGAATAGTACGTACTATGCCAAAGAATTGAAAGCGCCTACTGGTTATTCACTTGACAACACCGTTTATACCATCAAATCTGATGAAACTGTAGATGTTAAAGAATCACCCGAATACGGCAAAATTATTATCAACAAGACAGCTGAAGATGGGATAATCAGCGGCAGAGAATTCAAGGTTGTAAATAATACCACAGGCGAAAGCTGGACGGAGAAAACCGACAGCAAGGGGATTGCAGTGTTTGGTGATGATAATGACGAGCAGCTTTACGTTTATGATCTTTATGACACTAAAAAAACTTGCTCGTATACCATTTCCGAAATCAATGTAGATACAAGATATGAGATCCCCAAAGCGCAGAATGTCAAGCTTACCGACGGCGACGTTGATTTGACTGTTAATGTGAATTTTGAAAACGATCTGATAAAGGGTTCAATCAAGATCAACAAGCAGTCGGAGGACGGAGAAAACGGCGACCGCACCTTTGAGATCACAGGCAACGGCAAGACCTACACGATAAAAACAGGCGCTGACGGCGTGGCGATCCTCTCTGATATTTCGGTTTACGACAGCAATAACAAAAAGATTGTCTACACGATTTCTGAGAAGAATGTGCCGATAAAATATGTGATTCCTGCCGATCAAACGGTCACGCTGACAGCGGACGCCACAGTGGATGTGGTCTTTGAAAACGACCTCAAAAAATTCACTGCTGAAGTTGTGAAACAGGATGCGGAAACTGGTTCCGCACAAGGAGACGCGACCCTTGCCGGCGCAGTTTATGGACTGTATCTGGACGACAAACTCATTGATACCTACACCACTGATTCCGACGGATATTTCAAGACCAAGGAATATGTCTGCGGCAATTATACGGTTCGGGAAATCAGTCCAAGCGAGGGCTATCTCCTTGATGAAACTGTATACCCTGTCGGCGCAGAGCCTGAGAATTACACGCTTGAGCACAATCTGATTTCCGTTGCCGTGACCGAGGATGTGGTCAAGGGCAATATTGCGATCATCAAGCATACGGGCGACGGCTCGACGCAGATCGAAACGCCTGAAGTATGCGCTGAATTTGAGGTTTATCTGAAAACCTCCGGTTCTTATGCAAACGCAAAGGATTCCGAAAAGGACTACCTTGTGTGCGATGAAAACGGCTTTGCACAGACAAAGGACATGCCATACGGCGTTTACACTGTGCATCAGACAGTCGGCTGGGAAGGAACTGAGTTTATTGCTGATTTTGACGTATATATCAGCGAGAACGGACAGACCTACCGCTATCTTATCAACAATGCGGAGTTTGAAAGCTATGTTAAGGTGATAAAGGTCGATTCCGAAAGCGGAAATGTTATCCCTTACGAGGGCGCAGGCTTTGAGATCTATGATTCAAACGGTCAGAAGATCTCTATGACTTTCAGCTATCCTACTCCCACAACTATTGATGTATTTTACACAAACAGCGAGGGCTATCTGATCACTCCCGAGGTTCTTCCCTACGGCGAATATTCTCTTGTTGAGGTTCAGGCTCCTGTAGGTTATGTTCTGGACAGTACGCCTGTTGCGTTTACAATTTCTGAGGAAAATTCAGAGGAAGAAAAAGCTCTTACAATTGTTAAGGTGACAAAGGAAAATACCCCGCAGAAGGGCAAAATCAGCGTCCGGAAAACAGGCGATATATTTAGTTCGGTAACCGCACTTGGCAGCGCAATTTCCGTTGACGAAAATGGAGAAATCCACGAAAGCGGACAGACAACATATACCCCTGTTTTTGAGGAAAAAGGACTTGCAGGCGCAGTATTTGAGGTGACAGCAGCAGAGGATATTATTACTCCCGACGGCACGATCAGAGCCAACGCAGGCGACGTTGTGGCTGAAATTACAACCGATGAAAACGGCTATGCTGAAAGCGATCTGCTTTATCTCGGCAAGTACGAAATCAAGGAGATTTCTGCACCGTTTGGATATGTTCAGAATACGGAATCACAGTTTGTTGAACTGACCTATGCAGGACAGGAGATCGCAGTGCTTGATACCGTAAATACGTCATTTGTCAACGAGTATCAGGGCGTGGAAATCTCACTTTCTAAGGTGATGGAGAGGGATGAAACCTTCGGTATTTCGGCGGAAAACTGCGCAGTCAATGTCCGTTTCGGACTGTTTGCCGCCGAGGATATAACTGCCGCAGACGGTACTGTGATTCCTGCGGACGGTCTGATTTCAGAGGTTTCACTTGACGAAAATATGACTGCTGTAATCGCAGAGAAAATCCCATTTGGCAAGTATTATGTTCAGGAAATTGCAACCGACGAACACTATGTTCTCAACGGCGAAAAGTACCTTGTGACATTTGAGTATATGGGTCAGGAAGTAACTACAGTTTCTATTGACTGCGGTCAGTTTACGAACGAGCTCAAGCGCGGAAAAGTCGAGGGAATCAAGGTAAACGAGGGCGACGAGCCTCTTGAAAACGCTCTGTTCGGACTGTTTGCAGTTGATACTGCTGAGTTTACTATTGACAACGCATATATGACCGCTGTTTCCGATGAAAACGGATATTTTGAGTTTGATGAGATCCCCTACGGCGAGTATGTGGTTCATGAAATCGAAGCTCCCACGGGATATATTCTCAGCGATGAAAGCTATTCGGTAACTGTTTGCGAGGACGGAGAAACTATCACGATCCGTACAGTAAACAAGCCTATTACCGTTGAAGTATCTAAGGTCGATGTCTATGGTGAGGAGCTTATCGGAGCAGAGATGCAGCTTGAAAATGCTGACGGCGAAATTGTTGACAAATGGATTTCAGACGGCGCAAATCATGTTGTTACCGGGCTTCCTGCCGGAGATTACACGCTTAAGGAAATAGAGGCTCCGGATGGATATGTGATCGCAGCCGACATTAAGTTTACAGTTGATGTATACGGAAATGTTACCGTTGAAAATGATGAAACAACAGCAACTTCGGAAAACGGTAATCCACTTATCGTTATGGTAGACGATACCACAAAGGCACAGATCTCAAAGCGTGATATAACCACGGATAAGGAACTGCCCGGAGCAACGCTCCAGATCATTGATGAAAACGGAAATGTGATCGAGGAGTGGATCTCCTCAAATGAAGCTCACTTCATCGAGGGCAAGCTCATCGCCGGAAAAGAGTATACGCTCCGTGAAACCATTGCCCCCGAGGGTTATGAGATCGCAAATGAGATCAGGTTCACGGTAAACGCTGACGGCAGCGTAACTGAGGTGATCATGTACGACGAGCACATGCCCGAAGTCAAGATCTCAGATACTCCGTATACAGGTGATAGCCACAGTGATTTTGCGGTGTTTGCGCTTATTCTCGCTTCCGTCGTCATTTTCCTTGTGCTGATCATCAGCAGAAAGAAAAAAGACGACAACGAGCCTGAGGATCATTCAGCGCTTTGCCCCGACTTTATTGAAATTGATGAGGATTGATCTATGACTAAGAAAACCAAAGTAATTCGAACTATTGCGGCTGTGACTGCAGCCGCCCTCCTTTGCGGAGGGATTTATCTTCTTGTAAAAAACGATGTGGCTCAGAAAATCAACTGGCGTGATATTCTGATCTATGCGCCTGCCCCGATAGCGAGGGAAAGCCTTGATGAAGCGGTGAACAATGACTCCGAAAGACCGTCCGCCGACAGAGTTTCCGACGATACCAAAGAAGAACTGACCGAACAGGTCCGGCAGCTTTCCGCAGAGCATAGCGACGCAGTGGGATGGCTGTATATTCCCGGCACAAATATGAATTATCCCATCCTACAGGCTGAGGATAACCAATATTACGCTCACAGAGCGGCCGACGGCTCGTATTTGTATGCGGGTTCGCTGTTTATGGACTACAGAAATTCCTCGGATTTCAGCGATTTCAATTCGGTTGTCTACGGTCACAATATGCAAAACGGATCGATGTTCGCAGATATCCCGAATTACGAGAACGAGGAATATTTCATGAATCACAGCTACGGCTGGCTGACAACCAACGACGAGGTGCGGCTGATAGATTTCTTTGCGGTCGCAAGAATTTCCGACACAAGCGGACTTTATCTTGCAAATCCCGATTTCGAGGAATGGGATAATCAGCTCAGAAATTGTGCGAGCATTTACAAGGAGATCGGAATTTGCGCTGATGATAATCTGATAATGCTTTCAACCTGCACCTCCGCAGAGGGTAACGGTCGGACGATTCTGGCAGGAAAAATTATTGAGGAAGGTGATGCGGAATGATATCAAAAAAGAAAGTCGTTGCTGCAGCTGCAAGCGCACTCTGCTTTGCTGCAATGATGTCGACTACAGCCTACGCTTCTGGAGACGTTGCGGGAGCTGTTGAAAGCACTTGGAGTACGGCCAGATCACAGGTCGTGTCGGTCGTAAACAACGTGGTTTTCCCTGTGATCGACGTAGTTCTGGCGGTTTTGCTGTTTGTTAAAGCCTCACTTGCATACATGGATTACCGCAAGCACGGACAGTTTGAGTGGACTCCGATAGCCATAATTTTCGGCTGCTTGCTGTTTGCGCTGACTGCTCCGTTGTATATCTGGTCGATCGTTTAAAAGGAGAATTTGTGTATGAAAAAAGTATTTTCCGCGGCAAATTTAACCGCAATCGCAATGACAATGACCGCTTGCGGAACGATATCTCCGCCTGTGCAGACTGCATCGAAAACAACAATTACCACTACAGCCGAGTCCTCATCCGATTCGGCTGCCTCTTCAGAGGCTGAACGCACAACCGACAGTGAACAGGCGAACACCTTTATTGCGGAGTTTTTTGACGCAAATATATGCTTTACAGACGTTTCGACCATCGTTACCGAATCGTTGAAAGGCTGTTCCTTTGAAACGGAAAAAGTCGATTCAAACGGAGTGCAGAAAATATCGTTGAAAGGCAAAAACGGCGGCGGTATGATCGATGTTCTATGCATTGATCTGTCACAGGCGCAGATTGATTACGGCATGGAATATATCCTCGAAAACTTCGGAGATTACTATTTTGGATTGACCTCCGCACAGATGAGCGGTATTACGGAGGATGATTTTGTGTCCAACTATCGTATGACAAGCAGTGTTGTTTCTAAGGGCAAATATCAGCGGTACGGCTCTGTTCAGAAGTCTGACGGTATGGCGACTCAGTTTGGGTACACGGAAACCTACGCCGTGCTTATCGAAAACAAGCTGACTGTGGTGTCGGGTGCATATCTCAGCACGGACATGATGGAACGTCAGAGCTTTTCGCAGCTGATGGCTAAGTTTGCGGAGAATTTAAACGAATAAAGTCAGGTGAAAATATGCCATATATCCCATTCACAGACGAACAAAAAGTCCTTGCCAACAGCGTAAACCTTGAAGAATTCTTGAGAATGCGCGGCGAGAAATTGGAACGTGTCGGCAGAGAGCATAAGCTCATTTACTACGACAGTTCGGGCAAGCACGACAGCATAACGCTTCGTGGCTCGACTTGGTTTGATCATAAAAATCAGGTCGGCGGCGGAGCGATAAAATTCATGCAGGAATTCTATGACATGGACTTTCAGACGGCGGTACAGGAACTGTTGGGACAGAGGGTAACTCCGCTGTCCCACAGTCCGCCGAAAGTATCGGCAAAGGAAGAAAAGAAAGAATTCAGACTGCCCCAAGCAAACACAAATATGCACAGAGTGTACGCCTACCTCATAAAGCAGAGGTTTATCGCACCGGATATTATATCGTATTTCGCAAAACAGCACACGCTTTATGAGGACAAGGAACATCACAATGCGGTGTTCGTAGGCGTTGACGAAAACGGCGTTCCAAGGCAGGCTCACAAGCGTTCAACCAATTCTTTCGGTAACACATTCCGCATAACTTGCGAGGGTTCGGACACTCGGTACAGCTTTTCTCACTTTGGAGAGTCAGAAAAACTGTTCGTGTTTGAGGCTCCTATTGATATGATGTCTTTCCTCACCCTCTATCCGCAGGACTGGCAGCAGTATAGCTACATTGCAATGAACGGAGTGTATGAAAATGCTGTTTTAACGGCGTTAAAGAACCATTCAAACCTCAGTGAAATTGTCCTTTGCGTGGATAATGATGAGGGAGGTATCGAAGCTGTTGACCGTCTTAGGGACATTCTTCATGAGAACGGATATCCAAACGTTAAACGGCTTGCGCCTGAGTTTAAGGACTGGAACGAATGTCTGAAAGCGCAGAACGGCGCCGCACCTCTGCCTGCTGTTCCTCATAAACGAAAGGAAGAATATCTGAAAGAAGTAAGCGAACTGGGGTATCTTAAATGCCGTCCGGATAAGCTGACTTCTCAAATTTATGCCACTTTCAAAAACGGACAATACAAGTATCTTGCCGAGTATGCGCTTGCAGGCTCGGCATTTTTCATGCCCAAAAGTGAGCGAATAAACAGCGAATGTAAAGTGTTTGAAAGGCTCCAACACAAACTCAAGGGTAGTTACAAGCCTTACACCGACAAGTGCAAAAAGGCGCAGAAACAAAGGAATCTGCACGACAATGTGCAGGAGGTTCTGCGTGATCTGACACAGACCGCACGTACCCGTGAGCAGTCGGTAAATACGGCAAAATTGCTGTACCGGCTTGCGGACAATGCTGTCAGATTATCGGTTGAGGAAACTTTAAGCGTTCCATTTCAGGAGCAGACCGAGGATATAGATATCGTTTCCGAACCCGAACCTTGTATGGAATTCGGGTAATGCGATACCGCCTGCGTCACAGCGCAATACCTTGAAGAAAACAAACTAACTATCTTATTTAAAACAAAGGTAAGAATATTTTATACAGATCGGAAGTGAGAAATTGAATGAAAAACAGATGATCTTAACAGGCATACTTGTTGTGGCTTTTATCGCCTTTTTGGTGATCGTAAATCTGATTGATAACAAATCGCTTAACGGAATAAAGTCCAAAAGGATCGGTGACGGCCAGCACGGAACTGCAAGATGGGCGACGAAAACAGAGATAAAGCGGACTTTTATCCCTCTGCCATTCGAGCCTGATCTCTGGCGGCAAGGCAAGAATCTTCCGACTGTGCAAGGTACGGTGGTAGGCTGTCGAACGCACGGTAAAAAGACTGTTGCTCTTGTAGATGACGGAGATGTTCATACACTGATGATAGGAGCTGCGGGTGTGGGCAAGACCGCATACTTTTTGTATCCGAATATTGAACTCGCTTGTGCAAGCGGAATGTCGTTCATTTCGACGGATACAAAGGGAGACGTGGCGCGAAACTACGGAACTATTGCCCAAAAGTACTATGGCTACAATGTTTCCGTGCTTGATCTGCGTAACCCAACAAGAAGCGACGAAAACAATATCCTGCATCTTGTCAACAAATACATGGACATTTATCTGTCCGATAAAACCAATCTTTCGGCAAAAGCAAAAGCCGAAAAGTACGCTAAGATCACGGCAAAAACAATAATCAACATCGGCGGCGGTGACAGCTCAGGCTACGGGCAGAACGCCTTTTTCTACGATGCAGCGGAAGGCTTGCTCGCCTCGGTTATCCTGCTTTTAGCGGAGTTCGGCGACAAAAATGAACGTCACATCGTATCGGTTTTCAAGCTGATACAAGATCTTTTGGCTAAATATCAGCCGAATCCCAAAGCCAAACCGAAGATGTATTTTTCAAAGCTGATGGACAAGCTTCCCTCAGAGCATAAAGCGAAGTGGCTTGCGGGTGCAGCGCTGAATTCATCAGATCAGTCAATGCTGTCCGTAATGTCCACAGCTCTTTCAAGGCTGAACAGCTTTCTGGATACGGAAATGGAGCAGCTGCTCTGTTTCGGAACTGCTGTGGACGCTGAGAAATTCTGCTCCGAAAAATCGGCGATTTTTATCATACTCCCAGAAGAAGATACGAGCAAGTATTTTATGGTATCGCTTTTAATTCAGCAGTTATACCGTGAGATTTTAGTTATAGCCGATGAGCATGGCGGCGCACTTCCGAACCGTGTGATGTTTTTCATGGACGAGTTCGGCACGTTCCCTAAGATCGACGGTGCAGAGGCTATGTTTTCGGCAGGCAGAAGCCGAAAAATCTCTATCGTGGCGATAATCCAGTCCTTTGCACAGCTTGAACAGAACTACGGAAAGCAAGGCATGGAGATCATTACGGATAACACTCAGCTCACAGTCTTCGGCGGGTTTGCACCAAACAGTCAGAGCGCGGAGGTTCTTTCAAAATCTCTCGGCGAACAGACTGTGTTAAGCGGTTCTGTTTCAAACGGTAGGGATAAATCCCAATCGCTGCAGATGATAGGACGTCCTCTTATGACCGTTGACGAGTTAAAGTCCATGCCAAAAGGACAGTTTATTGTTATGAAAACGGGTACGCACCCGATGATAAGCAAACTGAAATTGTTCTTCAAATGGGGTATTAAATTTGAGGACGAATATCGCCTGCCGGATAAGACTGCGCGCGCTGTTTCATACAAGGAGCGCGACGAGCTTATTCGTGATGTTGAAATTAAATATCCGCAGAAGAAAAAGGATATGCCGCCTGTGGAATTTGAGGTGATAGAAGACTTTGAAGATGAGCCGCCAAAGAAAAAGACTAATGTAAAAACTTAAAAGCGAGGAGTGATGTATATTGATATTACCGAGAAGAATTTACGATTTAGGCTTGTCCCACAAAGCGGTATCGGTGTACTGTTATCTGTGCGGACGAGCTGACAAAAACGGCGAATGCTACCCTTCCGTGAGAAGGATCACAGATGATCTGAAGCTGTCAAAAGCTACGGTATTTCGGGCGTTTAACGAGCTTGAAGAAAACGGACTTTTAAAGCGTGTACCACGTTATCACACGCAAGGCGGACGGCGGAGTTCGTTATATCGAATAAAAGGCGAGATCACAAGGACAGATCGTTCGCAAACCGGAGGTGAGGAAAATGTTTGACTGGATAGGAGATGTGGTAGACTGGATCGGCGACGGGATCGCTTCCATCTGGGACAACACAGTTGGGGCGGCCGTCGATACTGTTACCGACGCAATTTGGGATATTATGTTTAATTGGGTATTTAATCTTATCTATGGTGCGGTTGCAGACCTGTTTGAGTTCATAAACGCCACAACAAGCGATATTTTTACACTTTCATGGGTGCAGTCGTTCATATCGCTGTTCCACTGCCTTGCGTGGATGCTGTTTGTATGCGGCATGATAGTAGCGGTTTTCGACGCGGCGATAGCCTACGAATCGGGTCAGGCCAACATCGGAAACACCTGCATAAACGTGCTGAAAGGCTTTATGGCGGCAAGTCTTGTGACGGTTGTTCCGCAAAGGCTGTATTCGTTCTGTGTGGCATTGCAAGGTACTTTTACACATGATCTTCTGGGCGGATTTATCGCAGATACAAATGCTGCCGTAGCGGATTCGGGGCTAACGGTGATCACCGCTCTGGCTATGAATGTGTCGCTGTTCAGCCTCATATTTATTATCCTGTTCGGCTACTGCACAGTGAAAGTTGTATTTTCAAACATCAAGCGCGGCGGTATTATGCTGTGTCAGATCGCTGTGGGAAGTCTGTATCTGTTCGGAGTTCCGAGAGGTTACACGGACGGTTTTTACAGCTGGTGCAAACAGGTCATTGCGACCTGTCTGACGGCTTTTTTGCAGACCACGATCCTCTATCTCGGATTGCTGACATATGTGCAGCATCCTCTGCTTGCGGTGGGAATTTGTCTTTCAGCAACGGAAGTGCCGAGGATCGCTCAGATGTTCGGGCTTGATACGAGCGTTAAGGTCAATATGATGAGCGTCAGTAATACGGTTTCTATGGGGGCTAAGGCGCTTAATATGATCAAGACGAAAGCATAAGGAGTTGATACGAAAAATGAAAACCTACATCTACCCCGAAAACCTGCGAGCCAACGTAAAGCTTTGGTTCTGGAGCGTTCGGGATTTTATCATCATCTGCGGCGGAATCATTCTGTCGGTGATCGTGCTTGTAAACCTGTGGAACGTTATCCCCATAGCTGCGACCGCCTGTTTTGCGTTTCTCTCGCTTCGGGTCGACGAAACTGCAATTATGGACTATATCTTTAACGCTGCGAAGTTTTTTCTGACCTCGCAGCAGTTGTATTTATGGAGGAAAATTTAAATGGCAAACAAGGATAATATAAATTCAAACAAAGTAATCTCAGCGGCAGCAAACAAAAAAGTCACCACAAAATATTCCCGTAAGTTGCGCCGCCCGCGCAAGGGCAAAAACAGCGTTCAGGGCTTGATAGGTCTTGAACGCTTTACTCGTTTCGGAGTAAAAACCGACAAGGCAGAAATTGCGTTTTTCAGCGTTGAGCCGACCAATATTTCCGTGCTGTCAGAGGCGAATATCGACGTGAAGATACACCGGCTGATGATGCTTCTAAGCACGATACCCGACCTGGAGATACTTGCTCTGGACTCCTGCGAGTGTTTCGATACCAACAAGGTGTACGTCAAAAGGCATTTGCAGACCGAGCAGAACGAAGCGGTCAGAAAACTGCTGCAGGCCGATTATGATTTTCTTGACGAGATTCAAGTGGAGATGTCCTCGGCAAGACAATTTGTGTTCGCTTTAAGATTCCGACGTGAAAGGGACGAGCAGATATTCAATACGCTGAATCGTGTTGATAAAGCGATCTCTGAGCATGGCTTTACAGCAAGAAGAATGTCAAAGCAAGGGGTAAAGAGAATGCTTGCGCTGTACTTCGGAACAAGTATTTCAGGCGAGGAGATCCCCGATATGGAGGGAGAAACCGAATTTTATCTGGAGGGAAAAACAGATGAAGAATAAAAAGCAGAAGAAAAAAGAACTGTCCTCAGAGCAGCTTGAAATCATCGAAGCAAAGGACTTTTTCGACCGCACAGTGCCGGGTATAATCAGATTTTACACCGACCACTACATCTGCGGCAACTTCTACAAGTCCTGCTGGGCGGTGACGGAGTATCCGCCAAGTACGGAAGAAACGGCTATCCTCGCCCATCTTGCCGACAGAAACGGCGTAACGCTAAGAATCTACAACCGCCTTGTGACGAGTATGGAGCAGCGTAAAATCGTTCAGCAGGCAATGCGTAAGAATCATATGATGACTACAACCAATGATGTAAACGAGAGTATCAAGGCACAGAACAACATTGATGATGTGGTAGAGTTGCTGTCCGAACTTCGCCGGAACAAAGAACCGCTTCTCCACACGGCTGTATTTATTGAACTGAAAGCGAGCACGGAAGATAAATTAAAGGAGCTACAAGCCGATGTGCAGATGGAGCTGACCCGTTCCAAAATATCTGTGGACAGGCTTCTGCTTCGTCAGAAAGAGGGCTTTCTGTCTGTTCTTCCTACGGGCAATAACGTGTTTGCAAGCCAGTTTGAAAGAGTGCTGCCTGCAAGCTCTGTGGCGAATCTTTATCCTCTGAATTACTCAGGAAAGACCGATGAGAACGGATTCTATATCGGGCGTGACAAGTACGGCAGCAATGTGCTTGTAGATTTTGATAGGCGTACAGAAGATAAAACAAACTCCAATATCCTGATCCTCGGCAACAGCGGTCAGGGTAAGTCGTACTTGATGAAACTTTTGCTGTGCAATCATCGTGAAGCAGGTAAAAGTGTTCTTGTCTTGGATCCGGAGCATGAGTATGAGGACCTTTGTTCAAACCTCGGCGGCACCTACATTGATATGATGTCAGGAGAATATATGATAAATCCCTTAGAGCCGAAAGCCTGGAGTGACGGAGAAAAATCCGCAGACGACAGTCCTGAAACGTTCAGAAAAGTCACACGACTCAGTCAGCACATCAGTTATCTCAAGGACTTTTTCAGGGCGTACAAAGATTTCACTGACGCCGAGGTTGACACAATAGAAATCATGCTGATGAAACTGTACGCAAGATTCGGTATTGATGATTTCACGGATTTCAGTACGCTGAACAGCGAGGATTATCCCGTAATGAGCGATCTATATGACCTTGCGGAAAAGGAGTTTATGGCGTTTGACCACGAGAAGAAACATCTCTATACCGAAGAAACGTTACAGAATATCTGTCTTGGACTGCACTCCATGTGCAAGGGTGCAGAAAGTAAGTACTTTAACGGCTGTACCAACATCAAGGACGGCGAGTTTATCTGTTTTGGAGTGAAAGGTCTTATGGATACCAACAAAAGGCTGAAAGACACTCTGCTGTTCAACATCTTGTCATATATGAGCAATCAGCTGCTTGGCAGAGGAAACACCGTTGCGGCCATAGACGAGCTGTATCTGTTCCTGACAAACATGACGGCGATAGAATACATCCGCAACGGAATGAAGCGTGTTCGTAAAAAGGAATCGTCTTTCATATTAGCTTCGCAAAATATCGAGGACTTTCTGCTGCCTGAGATCAAGGAGTTTACAAAGCCGCTATTCAGTATTCCAAGCCACCATTTTCTGTTCAACCCCGGAAATATTTCTCCGATTGCATTCATTGATACCCTACAGTTGGAGGAATCGGAGTACGGTTTGATAAAGTATCCCGAACGTGGAACTTGCCTTTACAGGTGCGGAAATGAAAGGTATCTGTTACAGGTCATTGCTCCTGCTTACAAGGCGGAGATGTTTGGATTGGCGGGAGGAAGATAATTGACATAGATTTAAATATGTGATAAGATACGGATATCAAGGAGTGTGATATTATGACTAATGGAGAACAATTTACCGGACTTGATATGTCGCAATTAATAGGTGGACCATTAAAAGCAGCCGCTGAATCTCAAGTATCACTTGCGCAATCTACAGCAGATTTTATTAATAAAGTTGGTTTTGATGAAACCGGAAAAACAAGGACGGTATCATTTCAATATACAAAACCGATCGTTAATGAAGCGCAGGAAGTTGATATTGAAACTATGAAATTTGACGCTCCGCTATTGGAAATTGTGCCTATACCTAATCTTCAGATTGATGAGACAAATGTGCTTTTTGATATGGAAGTGCATGAAGCTGTCGGCAGTGAAGAAAAAGCTGTAGCTTCTGTTGTCGGTATCAATGAACCGTCCGGATTTAAAGTAAACATTTCTGGATCTGTTTCTCAGGATAAAAAAAGCAATTCGGGCGAATCGCAGGACGCTAACTATCATGTCCATGTGAGCGCTAAAAACGACCAGATACCGGAGAGCTTGGCACGAATTCTTGAAATAATGGCCGATACAATTGAGACGAATAAATAAAGTTATGGAGTTGCCTTAAATGGCAGCTCTTTTTGTTTTTAGAACGGAGGATTGAAAAAATGCAAAAGAAAAAATACGGCGTATGGAAAACGAGATATGCCGAAAACAGCAGAAATATATTTGAGGATTGGGTTCGTCGTGGTGGCGAACCCGTTTTGTTTGTCACGGAGCTTGGAGCGCTTGAATATATGCACTGCATGGAAATGAAAACGCAGAGTGTGTTTACGGAATTTGAAGTCCGTGAGATGGTGTAATGTCGGCAACATTTGCAGCGGCGCTGAAAAAAATAGCCATATATATTCTTGGCGATGAGAAGAAACGAGGCAAGTTGTTTGTGGCAGTTGGCAGTATCACCGCAGGCTTTCTCGGGCTTATGTGTCTGCCCGTAGCCGTGCTTTCAAGTCTGGGAAGCATGGAGATCGAGCCTCCCGAAATAGACAAAAGTCTATTTAACGAATCGGCGTGGTATGAAAGTCTGGACAGCGGGCAGCAGGCTCAGATAACAAATTTGCAGAATCAAGGTCAGGCGATCGAGAACGCTATGACAGGCGCAGGAATTCGTTCTCAGACCATAAAGGCGCAGCTGATATATATGTCATACTTTGATAATGTACAGAATTTCAATGCTGAATCCTATGCCAACCTGTTCTCCGTTGCTCCAAATGACAGCGATCTGATCTCTGCGATAAACTCAACTTACGATTTAGATATCAACTACGATGAATTTGTGCGAACTTACACTTGGGTAATGAACTCCACGATCAATGAGTATATGTTCAGCGATGAGAGTACGAAGAACTGCGCCGATCTTGCGGCCTGGGCTGAAAATGCGTATGTGTCCGGCTGGGGATATATGAACGGTTTTATCGGTGAAAGAAACGAAAGCGATAGGATACGCTATGCAGATAACGCAGGACTTGTGATTGGTTATCTGAATTACGATCCTACGGACAAGATGTTCAGTTCCGATTATGATTCTCTTGTTTACACCGAGCAAGGAAGCCTTGATACCATGCCGGAGGTCGCAGGTATAGGACTGTTCGACGGCAGTAAGCATGGGGTTTATGCCGGTAACGGCGAAGTCATCTACAGTTCAGAAACTCTTGGATATGTCACTAAGGACCTTGTGAGCAACGGTTCGTGGTCAAGCTGGTGTACTTATGAGGGGATAGAATATCCGCAGGAAGTGACGGAAACTCAGTACAGCACGGAAATAGTGTTCGATGAATATGACGAAAACGAAAAGAATAACCTGGGGCTTGTGCAGTGGGCGATTCAGGCTCACGAGAACGGCTGGGGCTACGTTTACGGCACCTATGGGAATGTGCTGACGGAATCACTTTTGCAGGACAGAGCGTCCGTGTTCGGCGGTCAGGTTACCGGTTACATGGATTTCATCCGGCAGAACTGGCTCGGAAAAAGGACAGCGGATTGCGTCGGGCTCATCAAGGGATACGGATGGTACGATGCAGAATCGGGAGAAATCAAAGTCGGTTCCAACGGTATGGCAGACGTGACCGCAAACGGGATGTTTGAAGCGGCGGAGATAAAAGGTACGATAGATACTATCCCCGATGTTCCCGGACTTGCCGTGTGGCACGAAGGTCATATCGGAATCTATATCGGCAACGGCGAGGTCATAGAAGCAATGAACACCAGGCGCGGAGTTACCCGCACCCGTCTTGCAGGACGAGAGTGGACGCACTGGCTTCAGATTCCGTATATCAGTTATGTTGAAGATTGACTGTGAAGGATCGCGTATTAAATTCCACAGAAATCAAACCGGAATTTTGTTGGGTTTCGTGATAGCTTTCTGAAGTGTGATGTGGTATATTGTTTGGTAAAAAGAACGGAGGTCAGGCATATGAATTTTATCAAAGAATTTTACAATGGAAACATTAATCCATCGCTGCTTGTTTTCAGAAAAGGCTCGCTGTTTGACAAGCTGTCTAAAGAATCAACAGAAATACAGGAGCGCCTCAAGGGAATTTTATCGGACAATGATAAAGAATTGCTGAACAGACTGATTTCTGCCTGCGATGGTATGATGATGATCACAGCTGAAGAAAACTATACAGCCGGGTTTCGTGACGGGGCAAAAATTATGACCGATGTGTTTGAGGGAGAAAATACAGATCTGATTATGAAATGACCAAGAAAGAAAAGCTTAAAATCAATCGGCGGATTCAAATGAGTCCGCCATTTTATTGGAGGAAACAAAATGAAAATATATCTGAAAAACAAAAATCATACGTTAATAAAGGGTTTACCGATGAATGTGTTTGAAATACGGGATACGCTTGACAGGCTTGGAAATCAAAAGGGCGATACAAAGGTAAGGTTTGAGCTGTTCGAATTTGACAATCAGAAATTATCAGCGAAGAATTTTCTGAGGAAGAACCTTGAGATTGGAGGAATGTCGCTTTGAAGAAGTCAATTTCAATATCGGTCAATGAGGAAAAGCTGTCTGCGATAGAGATGTATCTGGAGCAGAAAAACACTACGCTTGCGGCGGAACTTGACAAGTATGTCGATCAACTCTACGGCAAGATCGTACCGCAGAATGTCAGAGATTTTATTGATATGATGTCGGCAAAAAAGCCTGCGAGAAAGCCGAAGAGCTCCTCCCCTGCCAAATTGGAAAGGCAGTCCGAGCAGTAATTCGCCGCAGTTCGCACCGTGTCGCCTCGTGTGCCGTTTTCATGGCATGGGTGAGATAAGTTTACCCTAACAACGGTCGGAGCAAAATGGGGGCATTTATCGAGAGTTTGAGAATGGTAGAAATCAGATGATTTCGGGTGGGTTTATGAGGGCAAAGCCAATAGGATTGGCTTAAATATTATATTGCTAGTTAAAGTTTCGGGGTCGTAGCCCCCGAAACACTCACAGCGGACGGCAAAGCCGACCGCAATTGTAGGAGGTTTGTACAGCTTCGGATAAAGGGGTTGTAAATTCAGCATTTTTGAAATTTCGGGGTTATATCAGAAAAAAGGCACGAAAATACGGCATTTTAACAGGAGTTGGAGGTGGCGAAAGTGAGTTTTCAGAATAAAGTGAAATTTGCGCTATGGGCGTATCCCGAAACGCTGAAAGATGTGGAGGTACACTACAAAAACGACAACTGCAAATCGCAGAGCGAGCTTATTGAAAAAGCTATTAAATTCTATATCGGTTATCTTGACGAGGAAAAGAGTGTCAACTATATTTCTCCCATGATAACCGAAACGGTCAAGGCACAGATAAAAGGCACTGAACAGCGGCTTGCACGGCTACTTTTTAAAGTTGCAGTTGAACTTGGAAAGCTGTCGCATATGACTGCGGCTATAAATGATGTTGATGATGAAACGCTGAGAAATCTTCATGCGATGTGTGTGAATGAGGTTCGTAAGATCAACGGTATTATTGATTATGAGGATGCTGTGGAGTATCAAAAGGAGTAAAGGAAAAGCCGTATCAGTGTGATACGGCATACATATTGTCTATATCAAATAATTTCTATACCACTGGATTGTATGCAATGGAATTTCTCCAACGAACATTTTGACTCTGCACTAACATATATGTTGGTTGTTTTCTTGATCTCATTCATCATAAAACAGAGTGGAGCGGCATTTTTAATTAGAAAGCTCCTGAACAACTTGTAATCTGAATATGATTCCCAGTCTTTTTCACTGCTTACACCATAATGCTCCGCTTCAGACTTAGTGAGTTTAGGGTAAATAAGCTGAAAGCCCATTATGTCTGTATACTCAACCATCCACGATGCTTTGGTTCCAACAAAGATTTTATTGTTCTCTTCATACACATTAAAAGTAAATGGAGCAAAATAAGGAGCATAACCTCTGGCTGAACCGGAGAATATTTTAAATAGGTTGTTAGAACCTTCGCATATTCTCCATTGTATAGAACCAATGTCTGTGGTGATAGAAAAAGAGTCCAGTATATCATTGTGATTATGATAATCGATCTTCTCTCCACTAATCAGTTGATCACTGAATTTTTTGTAGTTGTTAATAAATGACTCTGTTGGAGTGGAAATATAATCAAGCGGTACACGTGCATTACCTGTAAAAAGTGTAAACGGTTCAAGTGCTATTTTTAATTCATCAGGAGTCAAAATGAAAAGAGTATATTGAAATCCCATAGGTACACCTCCGACAATTTAAATCTTGTTTAAATTATACCACATCCCCAAAGAAAAAACAATCCCTACCGAAAGGAGTGAAGCCATGCCCAAGCTAATTGTCACAAGCCGCTATTTAAAAAGCGGTTCAAAGAAAAATCTTGCAAACTATGTAAAGTATATTGCTACCCGTGAGGGAGTGGCACATACAGTTTCTGAAAGAGAAAATTACGTTGGCTATCTTGCCAATCGTCCCGGAGCAGTCAAGTTCGGTTCACACGGTCTTTTCTCACAATCTGACGATCATATTGATCTTGAAAAAGTCGCAAAAGAGATCGCAAACCACGGCGGTAACGTCTGGACTCATGTCGTATCGCTTCGCAGAGATAACGCTCAGGCAATGGGTTACGATAATCTGAAAGCATGGAGAGATTTGATCAAACGGCAGATTCCGAATATAGCAAAGAGCCAAAAGATAGATATGAAAAATCTGAAATGGTATGCCGCATTTCACGATAAGAAAACCAATCCTCATGTGCATATTATCGTTTACTCCACAAACAATCGCGAGGGATTTCTTACAAACCACGGGATAGAAAAAATTCGCAGCGGCTTTGCAAACGATATCTATCAAGACGAGCTTCACCATTTATATCAGCAGCAGACTAATCTGCGTAATCTGCTTAAAAAAGAATCAGAAAAATTAATGAAAAAGCTTGCCGAGGACATTTCTAAAAACGTAATTGAGGATACGGAGTTAATGAAGCTTGTTGGTAAACTTAACAATCAGCTTAAATCTGTATCGGGCAAAAAAGTCTATGGATATTTAAAGCCGGAGGTCAAGCAGACGGTCAACTTGATCTTTGCAAAGCTTGCGGAAAATGATTCTATTCAGAAAATGTATGAGCTGTGGTGTGAAATGGAACAGCAGAAGCACGACGTTTATTCTTCGGCAAGAGTTCAGTTTCCAACGCTTGTGGATAACAAGGAGTTCAAGTCTGTCAAAAATATGATAATCAAAACCGTTCTTAATATGAATAACCCTATAGTTAATACAGCAGTCAAAGAACCCGAACCTACAGAATATGAAATTGATAATTCAAATGTGGATATTCCACCGCAGTTCGATGAATCTGAGCAATCCGAAAATAATAAAGTGATATTTTCAGATAACGACGATCTTACAGACGAAGATTTCATTTGGAGCGATGAAAATTCAGTAACAGTTGATGTTGATGATACTCCGAAAAGTAAGTATTACTTAAAATGGAGTAATGAATACAAAGAAGCTTGCAAATTAATTTACGATAAGAAATCAAGTCTTGAAGATTTCCAGAAAGCGGAGAAGCTTTTACTGTCAGAGCCAAATAATGTTCTTGCCATTCATGATTTGGGCAAGCTGTATTCTACCGAAAAGCTTAGTGCAAAAGACGAAGAAAAATCGTTCGCATATTACAAAGAGGCATTACAGGGATTTATGGAAATAGAACCCGATTCGGATTTTATATTCCCTTACGAACCGAAATATGAGGGTCAGGTCATGCAACCTGTGGATATGCGCTCTTACGTCCGGTATCGCATAGGCAAAATGCATTGCTATGGCTTGGGAACAGAACAGGATTACGCTCAAGCATTTGATTGGTTTTTGAAATCGGCAACAGAGGGCAACAAATTCGCCCAGTATAGTCTCGCCAACCTATATTATTACGGCAACGGCATAGAGAAAGATTTATCTCAGGCGTTTTTTTGGTATCAGAAATCATCTGCACAGGGACAGCCTTATGCCTCATATGCTGTTGCACAAATGTACAGCAAAGGCGAATATGTTACCGAAAATGAAGATACAGCTCAAAGATACTATAAAGCCGCATTATCGGGGTTTCTTCAACTCGAAAGTAAGGATCAGGCTGACGATAACCTATATTACAAACTGGGATCTATGTTTAAAAAGGGTCTTGGAACTGACATCGATATGGATAAGGCTATAGATTACTTTAAACATTCTGCCGAACTGGGCAACAAAAATGCGAAGCGTGTACTGACGCTTGAATATATTTCGGGAGAACATCTTGAACAGGACATAGATAAAGGACTCGTTATGCTTACAGAATGTGCTGACAGCAAAGATACTTCTGCCTGTTACAAGCTTGGAAAGATATATTTCAAGGGCGAGATCGTATTGCAGGACTTGGATAAAGCAGAGAAATATTTGCTTTTAGCTGAGGATAACGAGTTTACACAGTACGCACTTGGCAAGCTGTATTTGCAAGCAGAAAAATACAATATTCAAAAAGCTGTAGACTACTTTGAAAAATCCGCAGATAAGAATATGTTGTCAAGCTATCAGCTCGGCAGGCTTTATCTTTTCGGAACAGACGGGCTTGAGAAAGATAAGGAAAAAGCTGTTGAGTGGCTTACAAAGTCCGCAAATGACGGGAATGAGTATGCTCAAAATATGCTTGATAATATGGAGCAGTTTGAAAATGCTGTGCTCGTTAATACGATCTTTGGTCTGTTTGCTAATCTCAGCAAATGTATTGAAGATGATTATATGCAGAAGTATAAGTCAGTCAGACGGACAGTTGACAGCAGACTGCGGAGAATAATTCATCGGAAGAAACAGTCGCTCGGAATTAAGGATGATCAGTCGCATAACTATGAGCAGTCATATTAACTATGATCCTATACAGCATGATGTTCCAAAGTCGGAGGTGTACTATGCAAAATTGAAATAGCACTGTCGGTATCGGTGATCCATTCATGTATCTGCGATTTATCAAGTACAAGCGGCATTCTGTTATGAATAACGCTGACAGACGGATTTGCAGAAGTAGTCAGAATAATAAATCTCAGTTCATCCTTGAAAAAGTTGTAGAATCCTGCCATATACAGCGTTCTGCATTCAGGCAGATGAAAGAGATATTTCTGTTTGGACTTATCCCATTCGTAAAATCCTGTGCTTGGAATCACACAGCGGCGGTTCAGCAGACTGTCTCTGAATGTTTTCTTTTCCTCAGCAGTTTCAGCTCTGGCATTGATAAGCACTCCCTTGCTTCTGAAATTTGGAAACCCCCAAGAATACGGAACGGGAGTGATCTCTGAATTCTGTTTGATCAGAACAGGCGCAGTATTGGTAGGATATATCTCCCCTTGTTTCACTTTAGTCTGAGGATAATTCTGTTTGAGAATATCCATGATTTTTGCTACGTCATAATCGTATCCATCGTCAAAAAACAAGCTGTATCTTCCGCACATTACCGCTTCGCCTCCACAAACCATCTTGGTTCTTCATAAAACAGATAGGAATCCTGATTCAGAATCCTGCAAGTGTACCGCATACCGATGCCGCCTGCCTTTAAGCTTGCGGCTCTTCTTTTGTCCACAACCTTGTCGATTTCATAAATCGTCCCGTCCTCCCAGGTCACAGACAGCGGAGTGATGTTTCCCTCCTTATCAAATTTAACCGTTACATCCACATAAACCTTACGTATCATGAAATCACCCGTTTTAGTATTTCAGGATACGCAGCGGATATACTAAACAAAAAGGAAGGTGTTCACAATGGCAGTATCACACAGAGGCGCAATTTCATTTGGTTTAGTCCATATTCCTGTCGGCCTGTATACGGCAACGCAGGATAACGATATACACTTCAATCAGCTTTGTAGAGAGGACGGCAGCAGAGTAAAGTACAAAAAGGTCTGCGCATCCTGCGGAAAAGAAATCTCATCAAAGGACATTGTAAAAGGCTTTGAGTACGACAAGGATAAGTTCGTAATCATGACAGATGAAGATTTTGAAAAAGCCAAGTCCGAAAAGGATAAGACTATCCATATCCTGCATTTTACCGACTTAAATTCGATTCGCCCTATTTATTATGATAAAACCTATCATGCTGTTCCCGAAGCCGGAGGAGATAAAGCATTTGAATTACTTCGTAAAGCAATGAAAGACGAGAACAAGGTCGCTATTGCTAAAACAGTTATGGGCACAAAGGAAAAGCTATTGACTCTTATTCCTACAGACGACGGTATACTGATTGAAACCATGTTTTTCGCAGACGAAGTAAAGCAAGCTCCGAAAGAGCCTGCGCATCCCGAAGTAAATGAAGCGGAGCTGACTATGGCGAAAACGCTGATCAACACAATGGTCAAGGATTTTGAGCCGAGTTTATACAAGGACGAATATCAGGTGCGTCTGCGTGAGATCATTGAACAGAAGATCGCAGGCAAGGATATTGTTGCCTCCACTCCCGACGTTCAGGTCAATGTCATCGACATTATGGAGGCTCTCAAGCAAAGTATTGCACAGGCGGGCGTAAAGAATGGCTGATATCTGGGAAACAAAATGCATCAAGCCAATGCTGATCGGTGTGGAGGGACAGCCCTTTGACAGCGAGGAATATATTTTTGAGTTAAAACTTGACGGAGAGCGCTGTATCGCATACCTTGACATTGACAAAACGATTCTGAAAAACAAGCGGAGTATGTTGATGCTGCCGAAAGTACCGGAACTTGCCGAAATTCATAAGAATGTGAATGTACGCTGTATTCTGGACGGAGAACTTGCTGTTATCAAGGACGGCAAACCGGATTTTTTTGAAATACAGAAACGCAGTATGATGAGCAATCCCGTAAAGATAGATATGGCAGCGAAGAAATATCCTGCCTGTTTTACTGCCTTTGATATTGTGTATTTTGAGGACAGACAGGTCACGGATTTGCCGCTTACAGAAAGAAAGGAACTTTTGCAGAAAGCGGTAATATCTAAAAACGCCAGATTCGCAGTATCGAGATTTATTGAGAAAAACGGTATCCAATTCTATAATCTTGCCGAACAGCGGGAATTGGAGGGTATCGTTGCAAAACGTAAGGACAGCAAATATTATTTTGATCGCAGAACAAAGGATTGGATCAAAATCAAGTATTTGCAGGACGATGATTTCGTAGTTTTGGGCTATGTTCCGAAAGAAAACAGTATGAACAGCATTATTCTTGGGCAATACAGGAACGGTCGGCTTGTTTACAAAGGTCATGTTACTCTGGGAGTTGGCGGCGAGCCGTTCAGAAGAATAAAGGCTTTAGACAAAATAATCTGTCCGTTTTCGGCAATTCCAAAAGGCAATGAAAATGCTGTATGGGTAAAACCCGAACTTGTATGTACAGTCAAATATATGATGAAAACCGAAAGCGGCGGTATGCGGCAGCCTGTGTTTAAAGGACTCAGGGAGGATAAACCGCCGGAGGAATGCATAGAAAGGTAATCGAAAATGAGTAATCAGCTAAAAAATGAAACAAGCCCATATCTGTTACAGCACGCAGAAAACCCCGTGAATTGGTATCCATGGTGCGAAGAAGCTTTTCTGAAAGCAAAAAATGAGGATAAACCGATTTTTCTGAGTATTGGCTACAGCACCTGTCACTGGTGTCATGTTATGGCACATGAAAGCTTTGAGGATATGAAAACAGCGGAAATTCTCAATCAATATTTTGTTTCGATTAAAGTAGACCGTGAGGAACGTCCCGATATTGACAGCGTATATATGTCGGTATGTCAGGCATTCACAGGGAGCGGCGGCTGGCCCATGAGCATTTTTATGACTGCGGATAAAAAGCCTTTTTTTGCGGGCACATATTTTCCGCCGCACCCGCATTATGGAATGCCTAGCTTTTCCGACTTGCTCAATGCTGTTGCAAACCAGTGGAATAACGAACGTATCAAGCTTTTGCAGTCGGCGGATAAGATGATTGCACATCTGAAAAATACAAAATCGGGTAACAGGAATGCAGGTAATGAAAATCTTATCGAAAATGCAGTCAAAATATTTTCTAAAAACTTTGACAGCATTAACGGTGGCTTCGGTTCTGCTCCGAAGTTTCCTACTCCGCATAATCTACTGTTTTTAACGCTGTATGCGAAGATGAATGACGATATTTCTGTTCTGAAAATGGTCGAGAAAAATATTATGCTCGTATGAAGAAACACAAAATGTCTGAACAAGAGTTTGCACAATGGGTGTTGATGCGGAGAAATTGAGGGATGAGATGCTGAAGACTTATGAGAGAGATAAGGAGGTGAACTTGGAACAATATACAGAACGATTGAATCTTACTTAATTTGGTCAAAGGTATTTATTTTGCGACAAACGGTATTGTTTTGCCTGAAAATATATGGTAAAATAATATAAGAGGTGGTTCTTTTGAAATTACATGTTGCAATATGTGATGATGAAAATATTATTTGCAATGAAGTAAAAATGGCTTTGAAAAAGCTTAAACCTGATTATGAAATTGATATATTTCATTCAGGATGTGAATTACTAAATTCAAATGTAACATATGATTTGATTTTTTTAGATATTGAAATGCCTGATATTAATGGTATGAAAACAGCAGAAAGTCTTAGAAATGGCGAAAATGAAGAGCACATTATTT
>ULOG01026960.1_pt1 | contig 33894 bp, 22 predicted proteins | sample 1952401 | NCBI WGS metagenome assembly ULOG01 (sample SAMEA4835598, study PRJEB28245) | human gut metagenome | biome: gut microbiome; material: fecal sample | place: Denmark | collected 2008
CGTCTATTCGCTGGACGCCTGGTACTTGGAGCAAGATAGTGCAAGAACACGACAAGTTAAAGTTTCTCCCACCAATCTTACGGATGATTCTTGGAACTATATGCTTCATCCCTACGAGCTCTTCCAGCGAAGTTTCACCTTCGCAGGCGGCGATCAGTGGAGTCCCGGCATCGATCCGTCGCTGTTCCAGATGTTCGGTTCCGAAATGCCTGTCGTTCCTGTGCCCCGGCTGGGTAAGTACAATAGTCCTGCCTTGCTGGGTGACGAGCTCTCACTCTCGGGTGAAAGGTATGAATTCCCCTTGGCCGACGAGTTGCAGGCCGTGACAGATACCGTTGTCGTACCGCCCGGCAAGGCGGTAGAGTGCACCGTGAAGTGCTGGTTCCGTTATACCAGCGTTCCCTATAAGATTTATGCCAGTTGCCCGCAGACGGGCCGCCACCGCGTGCTCGAAGGCCGTGCCGACCTTTACACTCCGCAAAGCTATTCGCTGACAACTACCGTACGCGATGTGAACATCCATCAATAATCTACTGATTGACTCTTTCCCATGAAGAAGATCGTTCTTACTCTCCTGATAGCCCTCTGCCTGCCGCTTGCCGGCGACGTCGTTCGGGCCCAGTCTTTGCAGCAACCGTTGGATACACTCCGTCACCGTCCGTTGCACAGCATCGGCTTTGACTTGCGTCCCAGCTATGTCTTTCCCACCCGCAGTTTCTTTACGGGTAACAATGCGGCGGGCGAACCCATTAATACGGCTCTTTCGGCTCATTTGAAATATGCCTTCCGCTTCTCGCCCGCTTCCCGTCTGGGACGGCTTTATCCGTATGCCTATCAGGGCATCGGTGTGGCCTACAACACATTCTTCAATTCGTCGGAAGTCGGGACGCCTGTTGCGGTCTATGTTTTTCAGGGTTCGCGTATCGCAAAACTGGCTCCGGGGCTGACACTGGATTATGAGTGGAACTTCGGAGCCTCGTTCGGCTGGAAGCGGTATAATCCGGAAACCAATTCCTATAACGACGTGGTAGGTTCGCGCATCAATGCCTACATCAACGCCGGCTTCTTCCTGAACTGGCAGATAGCTCCACAGTGGAACTTGACGGCAGGTATCGATCTGACCCATTACTCCAACGGGAATACGAATTATCCCAATTCGGGTGTCAATACGGTGGGGGCGCGCATCGGAGTGGTGCGTACCTTTGGCGGCAGTACGGCCGAGCATACGCCGGCTTCTGCCGGAAGGGAAGAAGAGGCTTCGTCTGTGGCCAGCCGCATCAGCTATGACGTGGTGCTCTATGGCTCTACCCGTCGTCGGGGACTTTTTCTGGACAACGGTGCCGAGCTGATTCCCGGGTCGTTTGCCGTAGCCGGTCTGAACTTCAATCCCATGTATCGGGTCAACAAGTATTTCGGTGCCGGTGCGTCGCTCGACGCGCAATACGACGAGAGTGCCAATCTGAAGGAACATCATGTGGAGGGAACCAGCGGAGGTGACCTGAAATTTTATCGCCCGCCTTTCCGTGAGCAGTTTGCTGTCGGCCTGTCGCTCCGTGCTGAGCTGACCATGCCCATCTTCTCGGTAAACGTAGGTTTCGGTCGCAACCTCATCCAGCGTGGTGAGGATACCCGCGGTTTCTATCAGATATTGGCACTGAAAGCTTTTGTCACGCCCCGTCTCTTCCTCCATGTGGGCTATCAGCTGCACGACTTCAAGGATCCCAACAACCTGATGCTGGGCTTGGGTTGGCGGTTCGGAAAACGTTGATGAGCGGTTAACGGTTAGCGGTTAGTGGTTAACGGTGAGTGATTAGTGGTAAGTGGTTAGCATAAAAAAAGCGGTTAGTCGTCAGTATCACCACTAACCACTAACCGCTCACCGTTAACCGTTCAGTTTTAGTATCCGAAGATATCTTCAGTCGTCAGTTCGATAACCGGACCGATCTTCTTCAGTGCCTCCATGTCGAGTTCTTTCTTGTTACCCAGGATGCCGTAGCTGTACGTGCGTCCCTTGATCCATTTCTGCTGGAAGTTGATGACATCCTTCAGCGTCATGCCCTGCACGTCGTTGAAGAGCTTGATGCGGCTGTCCACCGTCTCGCCCAAATCCTGTGCATTGATGTAGTTCCAGATGACGCTCATCTTCGTGATGCGGTCGGTGCGCAGGCGGGCTATCATACCCTCCTTGGCCAGTTTGAAGGCCGTTTCAGACTGCGGCATGTTGTTGATGATGTCGTTGAACGTGTTGATGGCGTCGAGCATTTTGTCGTTCTGCGACGAAATCTGCGAAATGAAGTAGTAGTCCTCGTCGGCATAGCCCGGCTTGTTCAGTCCGGCCCAGGCCGAGTAGGCCAGTCCGCGGCTTTCACGCATCTCCTGGAAGACGATGGAGTTCATGCCTCCGCCGAAGTATTCGTTGTAGAGCTGGCGGGCAGGCTCGATGGCTGCGTCAAACTTCTCGCCGCGGTTGGAAATCTGTGACATATAGATGTTCTTGGCTTCGTAGGGAGCCAGGTAAATCTTCGTTTCGGGCGTGGCCTGCTGCTTGAAGTCCTCGCCGGCAGGCACGTCCTTCAGCGTGGTGGGCGTGCGGTGCTCCTTGTCGAGCAAGGCCACAAGTTCCTTGTCGCTGCTTGGGCCGTAGTACAGGATGCGATGCTTGTAGCTGTTCAGGCTGTGGATGCGGTCCACCAGTTCCTGCGGGTTCATGTTCTTCAGTTCGGCTTCGCTCAGCAAGTTCGTTGCGGGGTTCTTCGGGCCATAGTTCACGTAGCTGATGAGGCGGCCGAAGTTGGTACCCTGGCTCAGCTTGGCGTCCTTGCGTGCCTTCAGCAGGTCGTTGGCCAGGTTGGTATAGGCTTCGGCGTTCACTTGTGCATCGGCCAGCAGCTTCTCGAACAGAGCCATGGCGGCAGGCAGGTTCTCGTTGAGGCCGGAGAGGGTGACATACGTGCGTCGGCTGCCCGGCGATACGTAGAACGAGCAGGCCATGCGGTAGAACTCGCTCTTCACCTGTTCGGGCGTCATGTCCGAGGTACCCAGGTATTCCAGATACTGGGCGGCGGTACCCAGCGCCTTGTCTTGGTTGTTACCCATATCGAAGAGGTAAATCAACTGGAAGAGGTCGTTGGAGGTGTTCTGCTTGTAGAGTACGGGCACGCCTTTGCCGGTAGTCAGCTGGCTCAGGTCCTTGCTGTAGTCCAGGAAGACAGGCTCGATGGGCGTCACGTTCTTGGCCTCGGCCTGCAGTTCCTTCAGGAAGGCGCTGGCTGTGTCGCGGTTCATCACGATCGGAGTGATTTCGGGCTTGGCAATCTTCATCTCGTTGGGGTCCTTGCCCTGACGCTTGTAGATGATGGCATAGTTGTTGTCCTTCAGGTACTTGTTGGCAAAGTCCACTACGTCCTGCTTCGTCAGCTTGGCCATGCGGTCCAGGGCAGTCACTTCGTCGGCCCAGTTGCTGCCGTTGATGAACGACTGCACGAACCAGTCGGCACGGGCACTGTTGCTTTCCAATTGGTACAGCTGGTAGAGCTTGAAGTTGTTGATGTTGGCTTCCAGCAGACTTTCGTCGAAGTCGCCGTCACGCAGTTTCTTCAGTTCGCCCAGCAGCAGGTCCTTCACCTCGTCCAGCGTCTGCCCGGCTTTGGGGCGTCCGGCCATCATGAAGGCGCTGTAGTCGCTCATGGCCATCGGGTAGCAGTAGGCGCTCAGTGTCTTTTGCTGCTGCGTCAGGTCGAGGTCGATGAGGCCGGCCTGTCCGTTGTACAGTATCTGCGATACGATTTGCAGCGTTTCCAGTTCCTTGCTGGCCGCGCCGGGGAAGCGCCAGGCCAGGGTCACGTTCTCGGCCTCGGGGCCCAGTACCTCACGTACCACGGGAGCCGTGATATCGGCTTCCTTGGGCAGGTTGAGTTTCGGCAGGTTGGGGTTGGGCTGCATGTCGCCGAAATACTTGTCGATAGTGGCAATCATCTGGTCGGGGTCAAAATCGCCGCTGAGGCAGATGGCCATGTTGTTGGGCACGTACCACGTCTTGAAGTAGTTCTTGATGTTGGTGATGGAGGGGTTCTTCAGGTCTTCCTGTGTGCCCAGCACGGTCTGCGTGCCGTAGGGATGGTGGGGGAAGAGGGCGGCCAGCGTCTGTTCGTACACTTTGCGGGCGTCGCGGGTCAGCGACATGTTCTTCTCCTCGTACACCGTTTCCAGTTCAGTGTGGAAGCCGCGGATGACGCAGTTCTTGAATCTTTCGGACTGAATCTTGGCCCAGTTTTCCACTTCGTTGCTGGGGATATCCTCGGTGTAGCAGGTTACGTCGAAGCTGGTGTAGGCGTTGGTCCCGTTGGCGCCGATGGCTGCCATCAGCTTGTCGTATTCATTGGGAATGGCATATTTCGAGGCTTCGTACGACAGGCTGTCGATGGTGTGGTAGATGGCCTTGCGTTCGGCTTCGTCGGTAGTCTTGCGATAGATCTCGAAAGTCTGTTCAATCTGGTCGAGCAAGGGCTTTTCAGCTTCGTAGTTCATGGTGCCGAAGTGGTTGGTGCCCTTGAACATCAGGTGTTCGAAGTAGTGGGCCAGACCGGTGGTCTCGGCGGGGTCGTTCTTGCCGCCCACGCGTACGGCAATGTAAGTCTGGATGCGCGGTTCGTCCTTGTTGACGGTCATGTACACTTTCAGGCCGTTGTCCAGCGTGTAGATACGCGCCTGGAGCGGGTCGTTGGGAACTGTCTCGTAGCTGTACTTCGATTGTGTACAGCTGCTCAGGCCCAAGGCTGCCAAGCAGAGCAGCGGCAGGCCGATTTTCTTGAGTAATGCGTTCATAAATAGACTTATTAGATTGATAACTGCAAAGTTATTCGTTTTTTTCATACCTTTGCACTCCGAAACAAAGTATTTTCATTATGATAACCGCTGAACAACTGAAAGATATCAAAGACCGTACCGAGGCGCTGAACCGCTACCTGGATATTGATGGCAAGAAAATCCAGGTGGAGGAAGAACAGCTCCGCACGCAGGCACCCGGCTTCTGGGACGACCAGAAGGCTGCCGAAGCACAGATGAAGAAAGTGAAGGGACTCCAGCAGTGGATTTCCGGCTACAACGAAGTGAAGACTCTTTCGGACGAACTGCAGCTGGCGTTCGATTTCCATAAGGACGATCTGGTGACCGAAGAGGAAGTGGACGAGGCTTATGCCAAGGCTGCCGAAGCCGTCGAAGCCCTGGAGCTGAAGAACATGCTGCGCGAGGAAGCCGACCAGATGGACTGTGTGCTCAAAATCAACTCCGGAGCCGGTGGCACGGAGAGCCAGGACTGGGCCAGCATGCTGATGCGTATGTATCTGCGCTATGCCGAGACCCACGGCTACAAGGCTACCATCGCCAACCTGCAGGAAGGCGACGAGGCAGGCATCAAGACCTGTACCATCGAAATCAGCGGCGACTATGCCTACGGCTACCTGAAGGGTGAGAACGGAGTGCACCGCCTGGTGCGCGTGTCGCCCTACAACGCCCAGGGCAAGCGTATGACGTCGTTTGCCTCCGTGTTCGTCACTCCGCTGGTAGACGATACCATCGAGGTGAACATCGAGCCGGCCCGCATTTCCTGGGATACCTTCCGAAGCGGTGGCGCGGGCGGTCAGAACGTGAACAAAGTGGAGTCCGGCGTCCGTCTGCGCTACCAGTACAAGGACCCCTACACGGGCGAGGAAGAAGAAATCCTGATTGAGAACACCGAGACGCGCGACCAGCCTAAGAACCGCGAGAATGCCCTCCGCCTCCTCCGCTCCATGCTCTACGACAAGGAGATGAAGCACCGCATGGCCGAGCAGGCCAAGATTGAGGCGGGCAAGAAGAAGATTGAGTGGGGCTCGCAGATCCGCAGCTACGTCTTCGACGACCGTCGCGTGAAGGACCATCGCACCAACTACCAGACCAGCGACGTGAACGGCGTGATGGACGGCAAGATAGACGGTTTCGTCAAGGCCTACCTGATGGAGTTCGCAGGAGCGGGCGAGGCGTAAGGTGAACGATCGCTTTTATACTTATTTTATATATATGATGGAGGAAGTGACTGAATAAGGAGGTCACTTCCTTTTTTTATAAATAAAAATTATCGCTTCTTCCTGTAATCCTCAAAAGGGAATTTTTGATGCGTTGAAAGGCCTCTATAGGGAAGGTTTGAAACCTCGGAGCCTTATGTTTGAAACATTCCCCCTTTATGTTTCAAACATAAGCGCCTTAGGGTTTAAACCCATTTATTTCAAGGAGGAGAGAACGAAACCGGATTCGCTTTTGCTTTGTCAAGAAAATGTACTATCTGGCAGATGAGGCTGCTTGTTACTGCAACTCTTCCCTCGGCTTGCGTCAAGGCTGCCGGATGGTTTATTTTCCGCGGAAAGTCACGAACGTACCGTCGAGCAGGCACGAGAAGAGGTCGAGCTTGATGTAGACGTGGTCCATGTAGAGCGTGCCTCCTCCCGGGTAGCTCAGCGCGATGGAGTTTTGCAGGCTGTTGGCCCAGCGCCAGTAGAAGGTGTAGTATTCCTCCCACACCTCGCCATAATAATTGTATAGCAGCGATTCTTCGCCCTGCCCGCCGGTATAGAAAATGATTTGATGGTTGACCAGCGTACCGTCGTCCAGCGAATAGTTGGCCTCCCAGGTGTGGTCGCACAGCTCCCACGTGGTGGCTCCGCCTCCTTCGGGATAGTCGCTTTCGCCAATGGAACAGCCGCTCCCGGCAACCAGCAGGGCGAGGAGGCAGAGGAGGAGGGGCAGGTGTCGTTTGCATTCTTTCATGTCGTTCAGGCTTTCGGTGGTTTGTCAATGAAATGGCCAAAGTTACAAAAAGAAAATGAAAACACCTCATCTCCTGCGTTTTTCTCAGCTGATACCGGAAGCGGGTCGGCGCCTGACGGCTCTTCATAGCCCGTGGCATGTTTCGTAGGCAGGTGTTTCCGGAAAGAACGGAGAAACACGGCAGGAACATCGGACTTGCTGTCGTTTCCAATACAAGGAAACGGTCGTTCCCTTTGCTTGGAAACGGTCGTTCCTTATATAGGGAAACTCCCGTTTCCTACGCAGGTAACGGGAGTTTCCATCCGATGGGAACGCTTGTTCCCTATAAGGGTAACGGGAGTTTCCTTGCAGGAAACGGAGGGCTGGACGGCTGCAGCTTCAGCCCGCAACCTTTGGGGCGGAATGGGAGCTGCAATCGTTTTCTGCCTTTAAGGCTCGATATCGCCGACCGATATCTGGTATTTTCTCCACAGCTGGTCTATGTTGCAGTCTTGCCCCAGGATGTGCTTTACCGCTCCGTCGAATGACCAGGGAACGACCTCCAGCGCGCTCCGGTTGAACTTGCGCAGGAATTCGGCGTCTTTGTGGTCGCGCAGCCACACGAGGAAGTAACCGGTCGTGCGGTATCCGTCCATGTAGCTGCCGCCTTTGGGCCGCGCACTGGGGCCTTCGAAACCTCCGTTGGCTATCCGCACGGCGTCTGCCATACCCTCGATGAAGGCGCGGAATGTCGGGCTGTCTCCGTAGCTGCCCACTCCCTGCGGCTCCAGCTGGTAGGCGTGTGTCAGTTCGTGGAGCAGTACGCCGCGGGTTTCGAACAGCACCTTGGCCGTGTCATTCTGGCCGAACGACTGTTCGATGTGGCGGGTGCTGTAGAAGATGCTGACGTAACCGTTACCGCCGCTTTTGGCCGAAACGCCTTCGATGTCTTCCAGTGTATAGTGTATCTGGTAGACACGGGGGATGCTGTCTTTGGGCGACGTGTAGAGGGTGGCCAGCACGGTGCGGGCCTGTTCCTTGATGTAGCTTTCGGGCCGGGGGATGATACGGCGGTAGATGTCCGATCCGGCGGTTTCGGGCGCCTTGTCCTCGAACAGGACGCTTCCTACGTTGTAACGGTCCCATACGGTGATTGTCTGATCCGGTTGGGGATTGTCATTGGTGGAGCAGGCTACTGCGTTGGCGAGCAGGCTGGCTGCACAGGCAAATGATAACATCAGTCTTTTCATTGGTTTAAGTTTTAGGATTGGGTTAATGAATAAGGTTTGTCTTGGGCGGAGAGTCCGCGGCGTTTGTTGGGCGAGGACGACATGCTGAACTCGAAGACACCGCCTTTCATCAGGTCTTCGTGGGTGATGTACATCTTGTCATAAACGGTACCGTTGATTTTCAGCGAACGTACGTAGCGCTTCTTGTCGCTCACTCCGGGTGCTTTGATTTCCAATGTCTTCCCGTTGGGCAACTTCAGCTTCAGGTAGGGCAGGTAGGGGGCTCCCAGTACGTATTGGTCGGTGCCGGGGCATACGGGGTAGAAGCCCATGACGGAGAATATATACCAGGCCGACATCTGCCCGCAGTCGTCGTTGCCTCCCAGTCCGTCGGTCGCATTGCGGTACATCTTGTTCAGGATTTCGCGCAGCCAGTACTGGGTCTTCCACGGTTGCGAGGTCCATGCGTAGAGGTAGGGGATGTGGTGGCTGGGTTCGTTGCCATGCACATATCCGCCTACGAGGCATGCCTCCGTGATGTCCTCGTTCTGTTCGTAGAACTGCTTGGGCAGGTGCATCGTGAACAGCTTGTCCAGCTTGTCGATGAACACCTTTTCGCCGCCCATCAGCGGGATGAGGCCCGCCACGTCGTGGGGCACGTGGAAGGAGAAGTTCCAGGAATTGCCTTCGATGAAGCCTTCCCCGTGGGTCTGCAGCACATCGAAGTCGGGCTTGAACGAGCCGTCCTTCAGCTTGGGACGTGCAAAGCCGATGCTGGGGTCGAAGAGGTTGCGGTAGTTGAGGGCGCGCTCGCGATAGGTGCGGGCCACCTCCTGGTTGCCGGCTTTCAGAGCCGTCTGGTAGATGGTCCAGTCGTCGTAGGCATACTCCAGCGTCGTGGAGGCCGCGGTGGCACTTTGCTCGAGGGGCACGTAGCCCAGCTTCATGTAGGCTTCCAGCCCTTCGTAGTAGGGCACCGTCGAGGTGCTGATCATGGCAGCCAGGGCTTCGTCGGCAGGAGGATAGTTGCCTTTGGCAATGGCGTCTGCCAGTACGGATGCGGCGTGGTAACCGCTCATGCACCAGTTCTCGTTCCCCATCAGGCCCCATACGGGGAGCATGCCGTGTACGCTCTGCTGCTCGTGCCGGATCATGGAGGTCACCATGTCGGCATTCCGGGCCGGCTGGATGAGGTTCAGCAGCGGGTGTTCCGCCCGGTACGTGTCCCACAGGGAGAAGATGGTATAGTTGGTGAATCCCTGGGCCTGGTGGATGTTGTGGTCCAGACCGCGGTAGGAACCGTCCACGTCCATGTAGACCGAAGGATTGATCATCGTGTGGTAGAGCGAGGTATAGAACATGGCTTTCTGGTCGGGCGTACCTTCTATCTCGAAGATGCCCAGGTGTCGGTTCCAGTCCTCTCCAGCTTCCGCGGCCAACTGCCCGAAGCTCTTCTGTGCAGCTTCGGCCTGCAGGTTCTTGAGGGCTCCTGCCGTACTGGTGGCCGAGAGGGCTACCTTGACCACCAGTTCCGACTGGCGGTCGGTGTCGAAGTTGAAGTAGGCCACCACCTTGCGGCCGCCCATTTCGGGGAAGTTCCTGTTTACGGCAAAGCGTCTCCAGAAACCGTTGTACAGCGTCTTCCCCTTTTCCTGATAGCCATAGTCGCGGATGGGCTGCGAGAAGGAGATGGCAAAGTACGTGTAGTTGGTGCGTGCCCATCCGTTGGTGATGCGGTAACCGGTCAGCAGGGTATCGTTTTCCACGCGGAGGTTGCTCCACAACACTTTGCCGTCGTAGTTGTAGATGCCGTGCACCAGGTCCAGAATCAGATGGCCCTTTTCTCCTTCGGGGAACGTATATTTATGGATGCCGACCCGTTGCGTGGCGGTGAGCTGCGCCCGGATGCCGTAATCGTCCAGCATGACTTCGTAGTAGCCCGGCGCCGCTTTCTCGGTGGCGTGGCTGAAGCGCGAGCGGTAGCCCTCGTCGGGGTGGTCGGCCCGGCCGGGGTTCAGTTTCAGCGGGCCGGTGGCTGGCATCAGTAGCAGATCGCCCAGGTCCGAATGGCCTGTTCCGCTGAGGTGGGTGTGGCTGAAACCCACGATGGTGGGGTCCTGGTAACGGTATCCGGCACAATAGTCATACGTGCCTTTCTGATACACTCCGTCTACGTTGTGGGGGATGGTGTCTGTATCGGGACTGAGCTGTACCCAGCCGAAGGGAGTGCAGGCTCCGGGAAAGACGTGCCCCATCCCGTTGGTCCCTATCAGGGGATTGACATAATCCGTCGGCTGCTGGGCCACGGCGGGCCGAACGGCAGCAAGAGTGGCTGCCAATAATAAGAGGCAGGCTTTGACGGAATGTCTGCCCTTGCACGTCGGGGGCAAGGGATTGCCAGAGGACATCTGTTTATTTTGACCGGATAATGACGCTTGGCTCATATTCAAGGTATTGGTGGAAACTCATATCGGAGGGCAAAAATAGGGTTTTGGCGACAAAATACCAAGCTTTTAAGGTGGTAAGGCTGCCGGAAAGATACCTGTAGCGGTCCGAACCGTCATTTCGTGCAAAAACAGTCGGTCTGGCAAGAAAATAGTACTGGTTTGGCATTGAAAACCGGGGCGGGAGGACTGGCGGCTGACGAGAAAGAATTTGTTTTGGGAAAATTCTTTCCGTTTCGCTTGCATTCTTCCCGAATTCTCCCTTACTTTGTTAAAACGTTGAACTTAAATGATACAGTATTATGGGAAAGAAAGAAAAGAAAGTGATGCACACGCGCAAGGAAGAACAGCAGGGCAAGAAGGTGATAATCGGTCTGGGCGTAGCAGCGGTCATCATAGCCATCCTGATGTTTGTCGCTTTTGCATATCTGGCATAAATGGGACAGGAAATCGAACGGAAATTCCTGGTCCGGGAAGAATATAAGTCGCAGGCCTATGCCAGCAGCCGCATTGTGCAGGGCTACATCTGCAGTGCGCGGGGGCGGACGGTGCGTGTCAGGATCCGTGACACGAAAGGGTATCTCACCATCAAGGGAGCTTCGGATGCCGCAGGTATGAGCCGCTATGAGTGGGAGAGGGAAATCCCCCTTGCCGAGGCGGAGGAACTGATGAAGCTCTGCGAACCGGGCGTGATAGACAAGACGCGCTACCTGGTGCGCAGCGGCAGGCACGTGTTCGAGGTGGACGAGTTCTATGGCGACAACCAGGGACTGGTGGTGGCCGAGGTGGAGCTTACTTCAGAGACGGAACCTTTCGAAAAGCCGGCCTTCATCGGCCGGGAAGTGACGGGCGACGTGCGTTACTACAATTCGCAACTGATGAAGCATCCGTATGCGGAGTGGAAGACGCAGGTGGACGGCAATCCATAAGACAGCATAAGGACCCAACGGGAGGAAGGGTATGGAACAGATTTATCAATACCTGCCGGAAGAGCTGGTTACCTTTGTACTGGTAACCTTGTTCTCTCTGCTCATCGGGCTTTCACAGCGGCGAATCAGCTTGAAGCGCGAAGGGGAGACTACGCTCTTCGGTACCGACCGCACGTTTACCTTCATCGGCATTTTGGGCTATTTGCTCTATATCCTCGACCCGGAGGAGTACCGGCTGTTCATGGGAGGCGGCTTTGTGCTCGGCGCGCTGTTGGCGCTGAACTACTACGTGAAGCAGACGCGCTATCATGTCTTCGGCGTGACGACCATCGTCATAGCCCTCATCACCTACTGCCTGGCTCCGATTGTGGTGACCCAGCCTTCGTGGTTCTACGTGATGGTCGTGGTGACGGTCCTGCTTTTCACCGAGCTGAAGCATACCTTCACCGAGCTGGCGCAGCGCATGAAGAACGACGAGATGACGACGCTTGCCAAGTTCCTGGCCATCAGCGGCATCATCCTGCCCATGCTGCCCAAGTCCGATCTGATTCCCGGCATCCATCTGACGCCGTATGCCATCTGGCTGGCCACCGTCGTTGTGTCGGGCATTTCCTACCTCTCTTATCTGTTGCGCCGCTACGTGTTCCATCAGTCGGGCATTCTGGTGTCCGGCATCGTCGGCGGGCTCTACAGCAGTACGGCTACCATCTCCGTGCTGGCACGCAAGAGCCGCACGGCCACGCCCGAAGAGGCGCCCGAGTATGTGGCTGCCATGCTGATGGCGGTCAGCATGATGTTCCTGCGTTTTCTGATCCTGATCGGCATCTTCAGCCGGGAGACGCTGGCTGTCATCTATCCCTATCTGCTGGCCATGTCGCTGGTGTCGGCCGGCGTGGCCTGGTTCCTGCACAAGAAGCGGCCTGCGGCCGTGGCGGGTGAGGTCGAGGAAGACGACAGCAGTAACCCGCTGGAGTTCAAGGTCGCGTTGATATTTGCCTTGCTTTTCGTGGTGTTTACCGTTGTCACCCACTATACACTGGTCTATGCCGGTACCGGAGGCTTGAACCTGTTGTCCTTCATCTCCGGCTTCAGCGACATTACGCCTTTCATCCTGAACCTGCTTCAGGGCACAGGCGGGGTGGCTACGCTGGTCATTACGGCTTGCAGCCTGCAGGCCATCATCAGCAACATTGCCGTGAACCTGTGCTACGGACTGTTCTTTGCAGGGCGTCAGAGCGCCTTGCGCCCTTGGATGCTGCGTGGGTTCGGTGGTGTAATCGGCGTCAATCTGGTGCTGCTGCTTCTTTTCTATCTGCTTTGAGGATGCAGGCCTGCTCCCCGCCGTTTCCTTTACTTCTTCCTTACTAACCTTTTTTAACTCCGAGATGGTCGTAGGTACAAGAAAAGCAACTATTTTTGTGGCTCCGCATGTGATTTTAGGGTACATGCGGCGTCTGATACGATGTAAACAAGAATAGTCAACTAAAAAAGGAAAAACGAATGAAATTGAAAACACTCGTGCTGCTGTGGATACTGCTGGTGTCCGGGCTGGCAGCGGCACAAAATTCAGCTGTATCCACTTTCCAGCTGAAAGGTATCCTGCTCGATTCGCTGACGCAGGAAGGAGAACCGTATGCCACCATCCGCGTGGCGCGTAAGTCGGCACCCGGCAAACCGGTCAAGATGCTGGTTTCGGGTCTGGACGGACGCTTCAAGGAGAACGTGAAGGGAACCGGAAACTTTGTACTGACCATCACGTCGGTGGGCCGTAATCCCATTGTGAAGAACTTCTCGGTCAAGGCCGGGCAGAAGCTGGTGGACTTCGGTACGCTGTATGTCACCGACGCGTCCAACGAACTGGGGCAGGTGGAAATCGTGGCACAGAAACCGCTGGTGAAGGCCGACATCGACAAGATAGAATATAATGTGAAGGACGACCCCGACTCGGAGACCAACACCCTGCTCGAAATGCTCCGCAAGGTGCCGATGGTGACCGTGGACGGTGAAGACAACATCAAGGTGAACGGCAGCAGCTCGTTCAAGGTCTATGTGAACGGAAAGCCCAACAACATGATGAGCAACAACCCGACGGAGGTGCTGAAGAGCATGCCCGCCAATACCATCAAGCACATCGAGGTCATCACCAACCCGGGCCCGAAGTATGATGCCGAAGGCGTGGGCGGCATCCTGAACATCGTGACCGAAGGCGGCGGCTTCGAGGGCTACACCGTGACGGTGAGCGGCAACGTGAGCAACCGCGGTGCGGGAGGCGGTGTCTTCGGCACGGTGCAGAAAGGCAAGTTCACCGTGAGCGCCCGTTACAATTACAATTACAACGACAGTCCGCGCAGCTACTCGGGCGGCACGCAGCGGGCCACGGACCCCCATTCGGAGGTGGCCAACCTGGACTATGAAGGCAGCAGCAAGGGCGACGGCTCCTTCCAGTCGGGTAGCATGGAGGCCAGCTATGAAATCGATTCGCTGAACCTGATTTCCGCTTCGTTCGGCCTGTGGGGCGGCGGAAACTCGAGCAACGGCGGCAGCAACTATGTGGGCAATTCGCCGTTGGACAACCATCTGCTCTATCAGTACGGCATCGGCAGTCACAGCAAGTCGTCCTGGTACTCCATCGACGGCGGCATCGACTACCAGCGTCTTTCGCCTACCATAAAGGGACGCATGTTCACCTTGTCCTATAAGGTGAATACCCGGCCTCAGACGTCGGACTCCTACTCGGAATACGACATCGCCTACGGCCACGACGACTGGACCGACTACCTGCGCCGCCTGCAGGACCAGCACAACGACGGCAGCCAGAATACGACCGAACACACCTTCCAGGCCGACTATACGACGCCCATCGGCGAGATGCACACCATCGAGTCGGGCGTGAAGTACATCCTGCGCAACAATTCTTCGGACAACGACCGCTACCTGCGGACTTCGGCCGAGAATGCGGACTATGTGTTCGACAATGAATACAGCACACACTACCGCCACCAGAACGATATCATCGCCGCCTACCTGGGCTACGGCCTGAAGTGGAAAAAGCTGTCCGGCCGTCTGGGCGTGCGCTACGAGCATACCATCGAGGACGTGAAGTATCTGCTGGGCCGCGGCGACGACTTCCGTAAGAACTACGACGACGTGGTACCCTCCGCTTCGTTGGGCTGGAAGCTGACCGACCTGTCCAACCTCCGCGTGGGCTACAACATGCGCATCTACCGCCCCGGCATCTGGTATCTGAACCCTTATCTGGACGACAGCAATCCGTCCAGCATCAGCCAGGGCAATCCGGAGCTGGACAGCGAGCACAGCCATGCGTTTGACTTGAGCTACAGCAACTTCACGCCCAAGTTCAACATCAACCTGTCTGCCCGCTATTCGTTTACGAACAACAGCATCCAGTCCGTCACCAGCCTCGTGTCCGAGGACGATATCCCCGACTTCTCTGAGGACAAGAAGACGGGCAAGGATGTGCTCTATACCACCTATCAGAACATCGGCAAGAGCCGTAACCTCAACCTGAGCGCCTACGTCAACTGGAATGCCACGAAGGCCACCCGTATCTATGCCAACCTGTTCGGCGGCTACACCAGCCTGAAGGGAGCCGACGGGCTGGAGAACGACGGCTGGAACCTCTTTGCCTTTGGTGGCGCGCAGCAGACCTTCAAGCACGACTGGCGCCTGAGCGTGAACGTCTTCGGCCAGACGCCCTGGATCATGCTGCAGGGAAAGGGTAGCAGTTTCTTCAGCTACAGTGTGAACTTGAACAAGTCGTTCCTGAACCGCCGGTTGTCGCTGTCGGCCTTTGCCAGCAACTTCTTCCAGAAATACAATAAGTTTGAGTCGCACATCGAGGGTCAGGGATTCCTGCAGGACAGCTGGAACAAGTATCCGCAGATGCGTTTCGGCTTCAGCGTGAGCTACCGCATCGGTGAGCTGAAGGCCAGTGTGAAGAAGGCCGCACGTACCATTACGAACGACGACGTGAAGTCGGGCGGCAGTAGTACCGGTGCCGGGGGTGGCGCAGGAGGCGAATGATGCCGTCGGAACACGGTGCTTCGTGAGGGTGTGACACGGTGCTTCCTGACCCCCTCACGAAGCACTGCATGACACCCTGACGAAGCACTTCGTCGGACCCTCATGAAGCACTTCGTCAGGAGGGCACAAAGCGGTGCGGGGATGTACCCCGCCGCCTACCTGTACAGTTTGCGGAAAATCGGGGTACCATCAGAACAGAAGCGAGGGGCGCATCCTGTCGGGATGCGCCCCTCGCTTCGTTGTGTGCGGGTGATAGGACTCGAACCTACACGCCTTACGGCACCAGATCCTAAGTCTGGCGCGGCTGCCAATTACGCCACACCCGCAACGGTGTCTGCCTCTTCGGCGGGGACAAAGGTAAAAAATATTTTTTGTTCTGCCAACAGATTTCTACAGATTGTAACGGCTTACTCCGGTTTCACCTGCAACAGCCGGCGGGCCGCTTCGATGAGGGTGTCGAGGCCGCGGGCCTTGTCTTCTTCGGTCATGTCGACTTTCACGTCGGGGTCGATGCCGAACTCTATCTGCTGCTTGTCGGCGTCGAGGTGGGGGCTGGCCGAGAAGCGGACGGTCCATCCGTTGGGCAGTTCCGACGTGAAGGGCAGACCCGAACCGCCTCCACTCTTGTCGCCCAGCAGGGTCACCTGGGGCATGTAGCGCATGGCGTTGATGAAGTCGTTGGTGGCGCTGTAGGAGTGGCGGTTGGTCAGCACGACGGCCTTCTTCTGCCAGCGCACGCCGTCCGACGGGTCGACGTAGATGGGCTCCGGCTCGGAGAAGTCGCTGTGGCCGGGGCCGGTCTTGTGCAGGATGTAGCCCGTCAGCACGCGTTCGTTGGTGAAGCGGGCGGCCAGGCGGGTGGAGTAGGTGAGGTTGCCACCACCGTTGTTGCGCACGTCGATGATGAGGCCGTTGCAGGCGGCCAGGTAAGAGAGGGCTTCGTCCAGGTTGCCTTCGCCGATGCCGTCGGAGAAGGAGGTATAGGAGATGTAGCCAATGTTGTCTTCGAGAATGGTGTATTTCAGTCCGGAGGCGATGCGGTAGTCGCGTCCCAGGTATTGCTCGACGAGGGCTTCGTCGTAGTTGCGCGGATAGTCCAGGTACCAGTCCCAGTAGCGGGCGGTGTTCGAGGCCGAGTAGAGGTTCACGTGCCCGTCCTTCAGCTCGGCCAGCATGTTGCCCAATACCTCGAACAGGCCGTCGCTGCTCATGTTGGGGGTGATGAGCGGCTGGTATTGGTCATGGATGGCGTTCCAGTCTATCTGTTTGTAGTCCAGGAAGCAGTATTGTTCGTCGATAATCTTCCACAGGGCTTCGAAGTTGCCTTGCGGCGTGTTGTCGAACTCCTCTTCGCGGATGCAGCCCGCGAACAGGGGAAGCAGCAGGAGTGGGATGAATATGAGTTTCCAGATGGATGCGGAGTGTTTCATAAGGTTTGCTTTTTCTTGTTGGGTAAGAGGTAGAACTCCTTGACGAAGCCTACCATGAAAACATGCGAATAGGCGTGTGTACGCAGGTGGTTGATGCTGGACTGCTGGGCGTCCCACACGTAGGCCAGTCGCATTTTCATCCGCCCCACGGGCAGGTCGGCGGTGAGCATCTGGCGCAGGGAGGGCTGGTTGTGGAGCGAGGTGAAGCGCACCACGCCGTCGGCGTTGCCCAGCGAAAAGATTTCGTAGTACGACTGCCCGTAGTGGGGCGAGAACATCACGCCCATGACGGGCAGGTTCAGTTGGTAGCGCAGGGTGACGGGGTAGCGTTTGATGCGCAGGTCCCAGACGGCCATGACGGAAGCGTCGAGGTTGGCGTAGGCACGGGCCGAGGCGGGATTGTTGCCGTTGCGCAGGTTGTAGACGAAACCTCCGTTCAGGTCGGCTACGCCTCCGGCCAGCAGGCGGAAGCGGTCGGTCAGACGGAAGTGGTAGTGCAGGCCGTAGTTCCAGTTGACCAGCGCGGCAAGGGTATTGTTGTTGTCCACATGGTTGTGCGTGTAGTTCACGTAGCCCTGGAAGAAGCTCTGGCGCGAGAGGTTGCCGTCGGCCCAGCGCGTCATGCGCATGCTTTCGCGGGAGAGGCGGAACTCGATGCCCCGGTATTCCTGCGGTGACAGGTAGGTGTCGTACATGTTGGCCGCACCCACGCCGTAGAGGGTGGCGCGGGTGACGTAGCGGGTGGGGTCGTTCATCACGATGGAATCTGCGGGTGTCTGTGCCGCCAGGCTGCCGGCGGTCAGGAGCAGGCCTGCCGCGATTCCTGTCAGTTTGTGTATCATCATGCGGTTCGGTCAAATGTCATTTTACACGTCAGAACAGTTTCATCTGCCCCGTCAGTTCGTCCAGAATGTCGCCTTCGCTCTTGTCCTGGTCGGGGTCCAGGTTCTCGGGCTCCTCTTCCGGCTCGTCGGTGGCGGGCTGTGGTTCGGGCTGGCGGGTCGGCTCCAGTTCGTTGATGGTGTCGATGGTGTAGGTGGTCAGTCGCTTGCCCTTGGCCTTGAAGCCCTTGACGGCGATGAAGTCGTCGGCCTCGATGACCATCGGATCGCGGAAGCTGTCGTGCCCGCCGAACACCACTTCCAGGCGAGGATAGCATTCGTCGGTCAGCAGGATGAGCTTGCTGTTCTTGTTGTCGCCCAGATAGTTCTGCTTGCGGTTGCCGGCTTCGAAGCAGAAACGCTTGATGTAGGGGTAGTTCTGCTGGTCGGCATCGTAGAGCACGGCCGTCCACACCTTGTTCGGGTCGAACTTCTCCATGATGCGGATGCCGTCTTCGTAGTGGTTGTTCACGTCGAAGTTGGTGGTGTAGAAGTCACCGTTGTTCAGCACCACGAGGATGAGCTCGCCGCTCTGGTATTCGCCCAGGTATTCGCCGCGGCCGTCGTAGTTGAGGCGCAGCACGTCGCGGTCAAACCACACCTTGCGTCCTCCCAGCGTGGAGCCGCCGCGCTGCTTCAGCGTAATCTTGTGTACCGGGTTGCGCGTCAGGATGTTGCCGATGGCCTGGCGTCCCTTGATGCCTATCTGGCTGAAGTCTTCCTCGAAGATGATCTTGCGGATGCGCGGATTGGGCTTCAGGGTCACCTTGATGATTTCGGCCTCGCCGTTGGGGTTGGCGCTGAAGTAGGTGATCTTGGAGTCGGGCGTACCCTGGGTGACGTCGTACTCGCGGTCGCGGATGATGGACGTCACGGCAAAGCGCTTGATGTAGGTCGTCCCGTTCTTGCCGTCGCGGTAGCACACGTTGTAGATGGTGCGCTTGTCGTTCTTCTTGAAGACGTTGGCATAGAGGATGTTCTTGCCCACGAATTTCTTGTCGGCCACGGGCGTGATGAGGTAGCGTCCGTCGCGGAAGAAGAGGATGACGTCGTCCAGGTTCGAGCAGTTGGCCAGGAACTCGTCCTTCTTCAGGCTGGTGCCGATGAAGCCCTCTTCGCGGTTGATGTAGAGCTTCTCGTTAGCTTCGATGACCTTGGTGGAGTCGATGGTGTCGAAGTTGCGCAGCTCCGTGCGGCGGGGAAAGTTCTTGCCGTACTTCTCCTTGAGCATGCGGAACCAGTCGACGGTGTATTCCACCAGGTTGGCCAGGTGGCGTTCGGTCTCCTCGATGTCGGCCTTCATGCGGGCTATCTGCTCCTCGGCCTTGTCGGAGTTGAATTTCAGGATGCGGGCCATCTTGATTTCCATCAGGCGGAGGATATCATCCTTCGTCACTTCGCGGATGAACTGCGGGTAGTAGGGCGTCAGGCGCAGGTCGATGTGCTCGCAGGCGGCGTCCATGGTCGGAGCCTGTTCGAACTCCTTGTCCTTGTAGATGCGTTCTTCGATGAATATCTTTTCGAGCGAGGCGAAGTGCAGGCTTTCGCGCACCTCGTCGCGGTGTATCTCCAGTTCGCGGCGCAGCAGGTCGCGTGTGTTGTCCACCGACTTGCGCAGCACGTCGCTGACGGTGAGGAAGTGGGGTTTGCGGTCGTCGATAACGCAGCAGTTGGGCGAGATGCTCACCTCGCAGTCGGTGAAGGCATAGAGGGCGTCGATGGTCTTGTCCGACGACGTGCCGGGCGTCAGGTGTACCAGTATCTCGACGCTGCCCGATGTCAGGTCTTCCACCTTGCGTATCTTGATTTTGCCCTTCTCGCTGGCCTTCACGATGGAGTCGCACACGCTGGCCACGGTCTTGCCGTAGGGTATCTCGCGGACGGCCAGCGTCTTGTTGTCCACCTTCTCGATGCGCGAGCGGACGCGCACCGTGCCGCCGCGTTCGCCGTCGTTGTACTTCGACACGTCGATGCTGCCTCCCGTCTGGAAGTCGGGGTAGAGGCGGAAGTCCTCGCCATGCAGGTAGCTGACGGCGGCGTCGCACAGCTCGTTGAAGTTGTGCGGCAGAATCTTGGACGACAGGCCGACGGCAATGCCTTCCACGCCCTGTACCAGCAGCAGAGGGAACTTGACAGGCAGGGTGACCGGCTCTCGGTTGCGGCCGTCGTAGGACAGCTTCCACTCGGTGGTCTTGGGGTTGAACACCACGTCGAGGGCAAACTTCGAAAGGCGGGCTTCGATGTAACGGGGAGCGGCGGCGCTGTCGCCCGTCAGGATGTTTCCCCAGTTACCCTGGCAGTCGATGAGCAGGTCTTTCTGCCCCAGCTGCACCAGCGCGTCGCCGATGGAGGCGTCGCCGTGGGGGTGGAACTGCATGGTGTGGCCCACGATGTTGGCCACCTTGTTGTAGCGTCCGTCCTCCATGCGTCGCATGGAGTGCAGGATGCGCCGTTGCACGGGCTTCAGTCCGTCCATGATGTGGGGCACGGCGCGTTCCAGTATCACGTACGAGGCATAGTCCAGAAACCAGTTCTGGTACATGCCGCTCAGTTGGTGCTTCACGTTCTCGTCCTTCGTGTCGGCGGGTTTATAGTCCGAGTGTTCCTCCCGTCCTTGGGGCAGGTTGTCTTGTTCTTCCAGGTTCTTGTCAAAGTCTTCGCTCATATTGAATTTGGGTCCGTATGCGGTCGTCGATAATTTCGTTGCAGGCAAAAATAGCAAAAGACGGGCGCATAGGCAAGTGAAAAGCTCCGTTTTTTCGTCGGACGGCATCGGGCGGCACTCTATTTTATCAAAATACATGAAAAAGCGCGGGAAATACCGGTGCCCGTGCCGATTTTGTGTATTTGCCGGAGTCATCGGGAGGGTTTTGCAGGGCTGCGTCGGCTTGCGGACAATCGTTCTCCGCCCTAAGCCGGGGCGGCTTGTGCATTTTTAATATTTCCCGAGACCCGATGTATCGGATAAATCTCTATCTTTGTGGCGTTTTTAGTGGAAATCAGAAATAAAATTAATCTATATTTGAAGAAAATGGCACAAGAAGACGTTTTTAAGAAAATCGTTTCGCATTGCAAGGAGTACGGCTTCGTATTCCCCAGCAGCGAAATCTATGACGGACTGGGAGCTGTGTACGACTACGGTCAGAACGGCGTGGAACTGAAGAACAACATCAAGCAATACTGGTGGCAGAGCATGGTGCTGCTCCACGAGAACATCGTGGGCATCGATTCGGCCATCTTCATGCACCCCACCATCTGGAAGGCCAGCGGACACGTGGATGCCTTCAACGACCCCCTCATCGACAACCGCGACTCGAAGAAGCGCTACCGCGCCGACGTGCTCATCGAGGACCAGATAGCCAAGTACGACGAGAAAATCAACAAGGAAGTGGCCAAAGCTGCCAAAAAGTATGGCGATGCCTTCGATGAAGCCGAGTTCCGCTCGACCAACGCCCGCGTGCTGGAGCACCAGGCCAAGCGCGATGCCCTGCACGAACGCTATACCAAGGCCATGAATGCCGGTCCGGACCTGAACGAGCTGCGCCAGATCATCCTTGACGAGGAAATCGTCTGCCCCATCAGCGGCACGAAGAACTGGACCGAGGTACGTCAGTTCAATCTGATGTTCTCCACCGAGATGGGTTCCACGGCTGAAGGTTCCATGAAGGTGTACCTCCGCCCCGAGACGGCGCAGGGTATCTTCGTCAACTACCTGAACGTGCAGAAGACGGGCCGCATGAAGATCCCCTTCGGTATCGCACAGATCGGTAAGGCCTTCCGCAACGAAATCGTGGCCCGCCAGTTCATCTTCCGCATGCGCGAGTTCGAGCAGATGGAGATGCAGTTCTTCGTGAAGCCCGGCACCGAGCTGGAGTGGTTCAAGACCTGGAAGGAAACCCGCCTGAAGTGGCACAAGGCCCTGGGCTTCGGCGACGACCACTACCGCTTCCACGACCACGAGAAGCTGGCCCACTATGCCAACGCCGCTACCGACATCGAGTTCCTGATGCCCTTCGGCTTCAAGGAAGTGGAAGGGATCCACAGCCGCACCAACTTCGACCTCTCGCAGCACGAGAAGTTCTCCGGCAAGAACATCAAGTACTTCGACCCTGAAACGAACGAAAGCTATACACCGTATGTCATCGAGACCTCCATCGGCGTGGACCGCATGTTCCTCAGCGTGATGTGCGCTTCCTACCAGGAAGAGAAGCTCGAGAACGGCGAAACCCGCGTGGTGCTGAAGCTGCCCGCCGCCCTGGCTCCCGTGAAGCTGGCCGTGATGCCGCTTGTCAAGAAGGACGGCCTGCCCGAGAAGGCCCGCGAAATCATCGAAGCCCTGAAGTTCCACTTCCACTGCCAGTACGACGAGAAGGATTCCATCGGCAAGCGCTACCGCCGTCAGGACGCCATCGGTACGCCGTTCTGCGTCACCGTTGACCACCAGACGCTGGAAGACGGATGCGTCACCCTGCGCGACCGCGACACCATGAAGCAGGAGCGTGTACCCGTGGCCGACCTCGACCGTCTGATTGCCGACCGCGTGAGCATCACTTCGCTGCTGAAGACGCTCTGACAATGGAGAATGGATAAATGATGAGTAATGAATAATCAGTTTTCAATGAAGAGACTATTCAAGACAATCTGTTTCGTACTTCCCCTGGCTGCCCTCCTCTTTGCTTCGTGCGAGGAGGTGCAGGAGCCCAGCAAGTATGACAACTGGCAGGCCCGCAACGAAGCCTACATCGATTCCATCGCCGGCGAGACGGGCAAAGTCTTTGTCGCCACCCTGGAGGATGCCGATCGGATGGAGCCGGGGAGCCTGTTTGCCATTGCCACCACTTCGGGCACTACGGCTGGCGAGCAGTATGTCTATTGCAAGAAGATAACGGCCAATCCCGAGGGGCGTCGCCCGCTGTACACCGAAACCGTTTCGGCCTATTATTATGGTACGCTGATTACGGGCGACAAGTTCGACGGCAACTTTACCGGCTATTCGGCCGTTGACCGTCAGGAACTGAATGCCGAGGACAAGAAGCCGACCGAGTTCGATGCTCCGGCTGAGTTTGCGGTCAGCGGAATGATTACAGGCTGGACTGCCGCGCTGCAGCTGATGCGGACCGGTGAGCGCTGGATGCTGTACATCCCCTATCAGTCGGCCTACGGTACCAGCGGGAGCAAAAGCATCCCCGGCTATTCAGCTTTGGCATTCGACCTCATTTTGGATGATATCGTGACAGACGAGGAATGACCTGACCCTTTCCCTTCTTATAAAGAAACATAAGAAAGGCTTGCCGGCGGCGATGATGCTGCGGCAAGCCTTTTCTTTTTGCTCCATCGCGCCTGCCTTCTTATGGATTCCATGTCAAAATAGATAACCGTGAAAGGTAGCTCTGTATTTTCAGGTGTTTTTCAGGTGCTACCTGAAGACACTTCAGGTCCGGCCTGAAAGCCTTTCAGTCCCTACCTGAAGACCTTTCAGGTCCAGCCTGAAAACCTTTCAGGTTTTTCCGGAATGCCACCTGAAAAATGAGTACTGATTATCAGCGTGTTGCTTGATTTTGGTGAAGAGGAGGCTATAAAAGACGAAGCGGCACAAGTTTGCCTGTGCCGCTTCGCTGTGTGTTCGTCATTTTTACTTTCTTTTGGAACGCTTACCTGTACTTTTTCAGCGCTTTCACCCATATCCGGTAGCCATCCTCGTTGAGGTGCAGGCCGTCGGTGGTCAGCTCCTTGCGCAGGACGTGCGTTCCCTTTTCGGTGAAGAGCGGGAAGAGGTCGATGAAGTCGATCTGCTGCTCGCGGGCCAGCTTCCGGAGGAGGGCATTGATTGGGGGAACCGTTTCGGTCTTGCCCGTCAGCAGGCGGTAGCGTCCGAAGCTCTCGTTGATGGGCAGCAGGCTCTGCAAGTAGAGGTGCGTCTGCGGCGACTCGCGGCGGATGCGCTCCACAGTGAGGCGGATGAGGCCGGCGATGCTGTCGGCCGTCAGTCCGTGGGACACGTCGTTGATGCCTATCAGCAGGAACAGCTTCTTGGGATGGCCGGGCAGAATCTGGTGCAGGCGGTCGTACACGCCCATCACCTCGTCGCCGATGATGCCGCGGTTCACCACGTGCTTCCAGCCGAGCCGTTGGCCCCAGTCGCCTCCGTTCTCGGTCAGGCTGTTGCCCAGCATCACGATGTCCTGCGGGGTGACGGGCGGTTCGTCCATGAACTGGAGGAAGCGCTGGTAGTAATGGTCGGTATAGGTGCGCGGGGTGGGCTGGATGGAGGCGGCCACGGCATTGGCCACCAGCGAACGCAGGCGCACCACGCTGTGCTCGTCCTTGGGATGGACGGCGTTGATGAGCAGGATGACGCTGGTGTCCGTATCGGGGTCGATGACGATGCTGGTGCCGGTGTAGCCCGTGTGGCTGTAGGTATGGGGGCCGAAGAGGTCGCCGTTGTTCGAGGCATAGGCCGTGAAGCAGTCCCATCCCAGCGTGCGTCCTATCGACGCCACGGCACGGGGCACGGTGCGCATGGCCTGCACGCCCTGCGGGCTGAGGATGCGCCGTCCGTTCCACTCGCCGCCGTTCTGCAGGGCGGAGCAGAGCAGGGCGATGTCATCGGCACACGAGAAGACACCTGCGTTGCCGCTGATGCCACCGTTCATGATGCGGGCCAGGGGGTCGTGCACTTGTCCGCGGAGCACTTGCCCGTCGGGCTGCTGTTCGGTGGGGGCGATGAGGCTGGCACCGTCCTGTGCCCATTGGGGCAGGTCGCCGGTGTTCACCCAGTGGCCGTCCTTGTCCTGCCGGCAGGGCAGGTAGTCGGTGTGCTCCATGCCCAGCACGTCGAAGATGTGCTCTTTGGCAAACTGGCGCAGCGACTGGCCGCTGACGGTCTCGATGATGTGCTGCAGGGTGATGAAGTTGAGGCAGCTGTACTGGAAGTCGGTCTGCGGGCGGAAGTCGCGCGGGCAGGTGGCGATGTATTCCATCAGTCCGTCCGGATTAGGCTGGCCGTACTGTCGGGCAACTTGGGCCACCGGCGCATAGGACGGCAGTCCCGAGGTGTGGGTCATCAGGTCCTGTATGCGGATGGTCTGCTTTTCCTTGCCGTCGGCGCTCTGCCAGTCCTTGAAGTGGGGAATGTAGCGGCTGACGGGGTCGAGCATGCGCAGCTTGCCCTGTTCGGCCAGTATCATGACGGAGATGGCGGTAGACATGGCCTTGCTGCACGAAGCCATGTCGAACACGGTGTTGGTGGTCATCGGTTCCACTTCGGGCAGTAGGCTCCGGTGTCCGTAGGCCTTGAGGTAGGCCATCTTGCCGTGGCGGACGACGGCAAGCACGGCTCCCGGAATGCCGTCTTCGGCAATGGCCTGTTCGATGGCCCGGTCGGCATACGTCAGGTGGCGGCTGCTCATGCCCACCTGTTCGGGGGCTACCCGCTGCAAGGGTTGGGCCGCAGCTGCCTGGATGCCCATGAGCAGGATGAATAACAAACGGATGGTTTTCATGTCTTGTCTTGTTGGGTCGGCCGATTTATTTTCCTTCGCGATAGGCGTCCACGGCTTTCTTGACCGAGCCGTGCATCAGCAGCAGGGCTTTGGCTTTGCCGTAGTCCAGGCCCAGCTCCTCGACCAGCATGCGGGTGCCGCGGTCTATCAGCTTCTTGTTGCTCAGCTGCATGTTCACCATCTTGTTGCCCTTGACGCGGCCCAGCTGGATCATGACCGAGGTGCTGATCATGTTGAGAATCATCTTCTGCCCGGTGCCCGACTTCATGCGCGAGCTGCCGGTGACGTATTCCGGTCCTACAATCATCTCGATGGGCACGTCGGCTTCGGCGGCCATGGGCGAGTCGGGATTGCTGGTGATGCAGCCGGTCAGGATGCCGTGCTCGCGGGCCTCGTGCAGGGCACCGATGACGTAGGGCGTAGTGCCCGATGCGGCGATGCCGATGACGGTGTCCTTGGTGGTGATGTTGCGTTCCACCAGTTCTTCCCAGCCGCGGTGGACGTCGTCTTCAGCGTTCTCCACGGGGTTGCGCAGGGCGGTGTCGCCTCCGGCAATGAGTCCGATGACCAGCGTGTTGGGCATGCCGAAGGTGGGCGGAATCTCCGAAGCGTCGAGTACGCCCAGTCGGCCGCTGGTGCCGGCTCCCATGTAGAAGATGCGGCCTCCCTGCTTCATGCGGGGCACTATCAGGTTGACCAGTTTCTCTATCTGTGGAATCGCTTTCTGTACGGCCAGGGCCACTTTCTGGTCTTCGGTGTTGATGTCTTCCAATATTTCGCGGACCGACTTCTTTTCCAAGTCGTTGTAGAGCGAAGGTTGCTCTGAAATCTTGATGAATGCCATATTCTTTTAATAGGTTAGTGGTTAGCAGTGAGGTGATTAGCTGTGGTAGGCGATGAGGCCTTCCATGGGGCTTTTGAGGATGGTGCCCAGCCGGATGCCCGTTGCTTCGGCGGCCTGTGCCAGCACGTCCTTGTAGTAGTAGGCTACGGAGCCGATGAAGTGGACTTCGTGGTTCTGATAGTCGTACTGCATGACGTTCCGTCTGAGGAACGACTCGAAGCTGTCCAGCACCAGGCGGTGCAGGCAAGGTTCGTTCAGGTTCTGTGCCAGGAACGGAGAGAGGCTGGCCAGGAAACGGTTGGGGAACGGCTTGCGGTAGACACGGTCGATGATGTCGGCCGGCGTCAGGCTGAACTGCCGGAGGAATTTTTCCTTCAGTTCGGGTGTTGTCTGGTTCTTCAGGATGTCGCCCACCAGCAGCTTGCCCAGACAGGCACCGCTGCCTTCGTCGCCCAGGATGAATCCCAGGGGCGATACGTTCTGAACGATTTTCTCCCCGTCGTAGTAGCACGAGTTGGAGCCGGTGCCCATGATGCAGGCGATGCCCGGACGGTGCCCGCACAGGCTGCGGGCGGCGGCCAGCATGTCGGTGCTTACTTCCACTTCGCCTTTCACCTTCAGATGGCGCAGGAGGACTCGGCGTACGGTGGCTATCTTGTCGGGGAAGGCACAACCGGCGCCGTAGAAGTAGACGGCATCCACTTCCTGGCTCTTCAGTTGGGGCAGAAGGTTGGTGACTATCTCGTTGCCGATCTCTTCCTCACTTTGGAAGAAGGGGTTGGTACCTTTGGTAAAAATCTGCTGGAGTACTTCTCCATGCTCCACCAAACACCAGTCGGTTTTGGTAGAGCCGCTGTCTGCTATCAGTATCATAGTTCTTAAATTTATATCTTGATGTATATTTTTCGTTTATATAATTGGTATCCGATGCACCAGTTGATGGCTACAAATATCAGGGCATAGGCCAGGGAGCCGCCAGTGTCGCCGAACAACGGTTTCAGCATCTGGTCATAGAGCAGTCCGTGGATAGAGATGCTGCCGTCGCCCCAAGGCAGACGGATGCTGCCGAACAGGATGCCCAGCACGCCGCCCAGCACGTACATGAACAGTGGATTGACGCCGAACGACTCGAAGAACAGGCTCCAGCGTTTGTATCCCTTCACATCGATTATCCAGATGAGCAGGGCCAGCAGGCTGGAGGCCAGTCCGCAGGTGGTGAGCACGTAGGTGGGCGACCATATCTTCTTGTTGATGGGGCATCCGTAGCTCAGCAGCAGGCCGCTGAAAGTAAGGATGGTGCCTACCAGAAACAGCAGGATGAGGTGCGAGCGTAGGGTCTCTTCGCGGCTTTGCCCGGCACGGCTCTTGTCGCCCAGCATCATGCGGCCCACACAGAATCCCAGCAGTACGTGGGCAATGGAGGGAATGGTGCTCAGCAGCCCTTCGGGGTCGATGCCATTGTCCTTGTACATGTGGGCGGGGGTGAGGATGGCGCGGTCTACTACAGACAGGATGTTTGTCTCGTTGTAGGCAAAACCGTTGCCGCCCATCAGCAGGGCGAAGTATCCCACGAGCAGGGTGACGATGATCCAGGGAATGTAGCGGTGCTTCACGGTGAGGGCAACGATGGACGCGGCGCAATAGCACAGGGCCAGACGCTGCATCACGCCCAGGATGCGCATGCGGTCGAAGGTCCATACCGCGTTCCACAAGTTCTGGCCGAAGCTCAAATCATCGGGAGCTGAGGCCCAGTAGTAACAGAAGCGTGAGAACCATCCGATGGCCATGCCGATGACGAAGATGACGACGGTGCGCCGCAGGATCTTCCGCAGGGCGGCATGGCTGTAGGCGAAGTCATACTTCTTCAGTGAGATATAGGTCGATATGCCCATGATGAACATGAAGAAGGGAAATACCAGGTCGGTGGGCGTGAAACCGTTCCACTCGGCATGGCGCAGGGGGGCATAGATGTGTCCCCATGACCCCGGATTGTTCACCAGTATCATGCCGGCAATGGTGATGCCTCGCAGGATGTCGAGGGCCAGGATGCGTTTGCTGTGGTTTGCTTGTTTTTCCATGTCGTTTTTAATTCTTGGTAAGAGGAGTTGTGCATTCGTCTACCAGGTAGGCTATCGACACATACGGAATGCCCGAGTTTGTCGTCAGGCCGATTTCGCAGGTGCGACTGTTGCTGTAGCCGATCTGGATGTTCCGTTCTTCTATCTGAGGGCGGAGTTTGCGCAGGGCGTATGCGTTCAGTTCGGGATGTGTGAATCCGCGGTCGCCTGCAAAGCCGCAGCAGCCTACTTCTTCGGGTACAAAGACCTGTGTAGAGCAGAGGCGTGCCAGGGCGACAAGCGTGTCGGCCAGTCCCATCTTTCGCATGGAGCACGTGATGTGCAGGGCTACGGGGCGGTCTATGGGCTTGAACACCAGGCGAGGGCGCAGGAAGGTATAAATGAACTCGGCCGGTTCGTAGAGCTTCATGCGGTGGATGGTTTCCCGCATGCGGTGCAGGCAGGGACTTTGGTCGCACAGCACGGGGTAGCGTCCTTGCTGGCTGGCCTCCCACAGGGCTTCTTCGAGTTCGCGTGTCTTGCGGTCGGCGATATCCATCATGCCTTTGCTCTCCCAGATAGTACCGCAACAGAGCTTTTCCATGCTCTGGGGGAAGATGACTTCGTAACCGGCTTTGTGGAGCAGGGCTACCATCTTGTTCACCAATGCCTGTTCGACGGGCGACTTGCGGGCCAGGCCCATGGTCTGGTTGATGCAGCTGGGGAAATAGACCACTTTGAGCGAAGATCCGTTTTCTTCCGCTTTTTGGTTATTCTCCATTTTTCGCTCTTCGTGCTTCATCTTATAGGCTTTGGGCATGGCCGGAGTCCACTGCGGGATGCCCAGCAGGTTGTGCATGCCGCGGGTAAGCTTGCTCATAGCGGCAGTTCCCAGTACGGCATGGGCTGTGTCGGCCAGCGTCAGTACGGGACGGAGTGTGTTCTTGATGCCTGCAAAGTGACGGGCGGCATAGTTGCCCAGCTTATATCCCTGGCTGTCGGGCGGCAGCAGGTGTTGGCGGACCAGGTGAGTCAGGTCGCCTGTATTGATTCCCATCGGGCACGACATGGAACAGAGTCCGTCGCCCGCACAGGTCTGATTGCCTAAGTAGCGGTATTGTTTCTCGAGCAAGGCCAGTCGTTCGGGGTTGTCGCCTTCCTCACGCAGGCGGGCCAGTTCGCGCTGGATGACGATGCGCTGGCGTGACGACAATGTGAAGCCGCACGACAGGCAGTTCACTTCGCAGAAACCGCACTCGATGCAACGGTCTACTTTGGAAATAAGAGACAAGCTACGGGCCGCCTGTTCATCACTTGCAGCTTGCTGACTGTAGCTTGTAGCCATCATGGGCAGTGGCTTGAAGTGCTTCAGGTGGCACTTGGGGTCGTCGTTGAAGATGACGCCGGGGTTGAGCAGCCCTTTGGGATCGAAGAGGTGTTTTACAGCCTTCATCACTTCGAAGGCTTCGTCGCCCCATTCGTAGCGTACGTAAGGGGCCATGTTGCGGCCCGTACCGTGTTCGGCCTTCAGAGAACCGTCGTACTTGTCAACGACCAGGGTCTTGACGTCTTCCATCAGCGCGGCATAGCGGTCCACTTCGGCCTGGGTGGCGAAACTCTGGTTGACAATAAAGTGGTAGTTGCCTTCCAGAGCATGGCCATAGATGCAGGCATCGTCGTAGCCGTGGCGGGCGATGAGTTGCTGGAGGTCGGCCGTGGCTTCGGGCAGGTCCTCGATGTGGAAGGCCACGTCTTCGATGAGGCAGGTCGTACCAGGTTGGCGTGTTCCGCCTACGCTGGGGAAGATGCCCGACCGGATGGCCCAGAACTGGCCGTACTCTGCCGGATTGTCGGTGAAGTGTACGGGTATGTAGGTACGGAAGGCCGAGAGCGTCTGTTCGATGGTGGCAATGTTGGCCTTCAATTCTTCAGGCGTGCGGGCCTTGGTTTCCGTCAATACGGCGGTGAGACCCGAGGGATCGGCCGCTTCTCCTTTATATTTGAGATAGACAGGATCGTTTACAGACGACAGGCTCTTGTAGTCCAGCAGTTCGGCTCCCTTGACAATCCATTCGTCTTCTGTCCCTTTCAGCTTCTTCATGGCCACTACGGCCCGGCAGGCTTCGCGGATGTCTGTGAAGTAGACCATGGCGCTGGCCTTGCAGGGATAGTCGTATTCGGTACGCATGGTTACCTGTGAGAGGAAGGCCAGGGTACCTTCGCTGCCCACCATCAGATGGGCAATGATGTCAAACGGGTCGTCGAAGGTAATCAGGGGCAGCAGGTTGAGGCCCGTAACGTTCTTGATGGCGTATTTGTATCGGATGCGTTCACGCAGATGTTCATTGGCATGGATGCTGTCGCGCAGGTGGCAGATGGTGCGGATGAAGTCGCGATGAGTTACCTCAAAGGCTGCACGGCTGACGGGGTCGCCCGTATCAAGCACGGTACCGTCGGCCAGGACGATGCGGGCCGAGAGCATTACCCGGTCGCTGTTGGCGTGCGTGCCGCAGTTCATGCCCGAGGCATTGTTCATCACGATGCCGCCCACCATAGCACTTTTTACCGAGGCGGGGTCGGGTGCGAACTTTCGTCCGTAGGGAGCCAGCAGTTGGTTGACACGTTGTCCCACGATACCCGGTTGTAGGGTAATCTGGCTGCCGTCGGGGCTGATGGAGTATTGCTCCCAATGCTTGCCGGCCACGATGAGGATGGAGTCGCTGATGGCTTGTCCGGACAGGCTGGTACCTGCAGCACGGAATGTAACTGGTAAATTGAGCTTGTCGGCCAGGCGGAGCAGTTCGGTCACCTCGTTCTCGTTGTCCGAGCGGATGATGATTTGGGGTATCAGTCGGTAAAAGCCCGCGTCTGTTCCCCAGGCCAGGCGTCGGAGCTCGTCAGTATAAATCCTGTCCTGTGGAATGAAGCGTGAGGCTTCGTGCAGGAAGGATAAGTAAGGTTCTTTCATATCTTTTGTTTCAAGTTTCATATCATTTTGTTTCTTCAATGCCTTTGCATGTTGCCCTGCTTGGGAAAGTTGTGGGAAGCGAAACTGCCCACTTTTGCCATACTTGTGTCAAGAAGGCTATCCTCCGGTGAAGGCAACCGAACACTGTCTATCGGTACAGGTAGTACTTCTTGGACAGTTGGCGGAAACTCTCCACGTCCTTTTCCCAGTAGGGGCGTATGTCTTCCCAGCGGTTGTTCTGGCTGAAGCGTTCGCGTATCTGGCGGGAGCCGCACACCTTGTCGAACATGTTGAAGCGTCCTTTGTCAGCATGGTCGAAGACGGCGCGGTCGGGCCACAGACGTGCCACTTCCTGCATCACGAGGAACTGGATGGGACTGAGTGGTGCTTTGGCATAGTCGGTGATGTGTACCTGTACGCCTTGCAGCTGTTCGCCCTTGCCTACACTGTAGAACGGTTGCAGGTAGATGGGACGGAAGATGACGCCGGGTACGTGGAGCTCGTTCAGGGCATCGGCCAGCTTGTCGGCCTCGGCCCACGAAGCTGCAAACATCTGGAAGGGAATGGTATAGCCCACACCGATGGACATGTAGCCCAGTTCGCCCAGGATACCGCTCACGGGGTAGAAGAATGCCGAGTGTGGGTGGGGTATGTGGGGCGATGAGGGTATCCATTGCAGGCCTGTGGCTGTGTAGTCCATTTTCCGTTTCCAGCCTTTCATCTTGATGACCGTCAGTTTGCACTGTACGCCGCCTGCCAACATGCGTTCGCCGTTGAGCATCAGTGCCAGTTCGCCGCAAGTGAGGCCGTAAAGGTACGGAATTTTAAATTGACTGACAAAAGAAATGCAATCGTCTTCAACCAAATTGCCTTCTACCTTGAGTCCGCCCAGCGGATTGGGACGGTCCAGCACGATGAGTTCCTTGCCGTTTTCGGCAGCTGCCTCCATGGCCAGTCCCAGGGTACTGATGTAGGTGAACGAGCGGCAACCGATATCCTGAATGTCGTATACCAGTACGTCGACGTCCTTCAGCATTTCGGGGGTAGCCTTGCGAGTCTTGCCGTAGAGAGAATAGACGGGCAGGCCGGTGGCGGGGTCGCGCTGGTCGGACACGTGGTCACCGGCATGGACATCACCCCGTACGCCGTGTTCGGGACCATAGAGAGCCACGAGGTTCACGTTGGGCGCCTCGTGCAGGATGTCGATGGTGGAGCGTAGCTCGTTGTCCACACCCGTGGGGTTGGTGATGAGGCCCACGCGTTTTCCCTCCAGGCAGCGGAAGTTCTGTGACTTGAGAACTTCAATGCCTGTCTTGATACGTATTTTCTGTGCCTGGGCGCCTATGGCGAAGCACAACAGAAGCAGAGCCCCTATCAGCTTTTGCCCGGTTGCCGTATGTCTGTGACAGATGAATTTTTTCATATTCTTATTATTTGATAGATAATCTGTAGGTTATTCTTCTTTCTTTCCGAACTTGGGGTCAACTTTTACCAGTGCCGCCATGCCGATGGTGGTGATGCAGCAGATCATGGTCCATACGAAGAAGTGACGGTAGCCGATGGTTTCCTGCAGCCAGCCAGCTATCATGCCCAGCATCATGCTCAGGGCCATGAAGCCGGTACAGATGGCATAGTGTGAGGTCTTGAACTCGCCTTCGGAGTAATAGATGAGGTAAAGCATATAAGCCGTAAAGCCAAAGCCGTAACCGAACTGCTCAATGAAGACGCAGATGTTGACCGTAATCAGAGAATGGTCCTGGAAGTAGCTCAGGTAGACAAACGTCAGGCAGGTGAGCGACATGCTCCAGGCCATGGGCTGCAACCATTTCTTCAGTCCGCCCTTGGCTGCGGCCACACCGCCGATGATGCCGCCCAGTGTCAGTCCGATGATGCCTACGGTACCATATACCAGTCCCACTTCGCCGGTCGTCAACCCCAGACCACCTTTGTCGATGGGGTCGAGCAGGAAGGGTTGTATAATCTTGGTGAGCTGTGCTTCGGGGAAGCGATAAAGCAGCATGAAACCGATGGCGGCTACCGTCTGCCAGAAAGGCATCTTGGTGAAGAAGGTGCGGAAGGCGTCAATGAAGCCTCTGACGATGCTGCCGGCATCGGTACTCTTGTGGGTAGTGTCACTGGCCGGACGTGGTAATATCCAACTGTGATAGATGGCTACCAGGAAGAAGAATACTGAAAGCACGATGAATACCACCAGCCATGCCAGCGGTATGTTGCCCGATGTGCCCACGAAGTTGGCTTCCGTACGTTCGGTCAGTTTGTGGTCTATTTCGAAATAGAGGTAGGCAGGCTTGTTCCAGTTGCTTTCGTTGAATTCGAAGCGGGTAGACAGTTTGCTTTGCTCCAACTTGATACTTTGGTCGCCATCCTTGTATTCTACGTTGAGCACAATGCTCTCGCCGGGGGCCGGCTGGTGGTTGAGCCTTACGGCAGCCAGTGCGATGTTGTTGGCTGTTTCACCTGTATTGGTAGCATGCTTCTCGCCGAACGTGTTGCGCAGCCAGGAACGGAAGGCGCTTTCCTGGGTAGCGGTTGCAGTAACGGCCGGTGCTCCTTTCGTGATGAGGCTGCCTTTGACGAAACCGTTGCGTACGTTCATGTTGTTTACCGAATCGCGCATCAATGCCGCATATTCAGCGAAGGGAATGGTTTGGCCTTGTTCGTCGGTAGCGCTTGCCGGTGCCTGTATGGAGGCCTGTACCGTTGCATCGGAAGTGAGGAAGCTGAGCGTTTGTCCGTCGTCGGTCGGGGTGATGAACAGTGGCAGG
>ULOG01024128.1_pt1 | contig 32659 bp, 33 predicted proteins | sample 1952401 | NCBI WGS metagenome assembly ULOG01 (sample SAMEA4835598, study PRJEB28245) | human gut metagenome | biome: gut microbiome; material: fecal sample | place: Denmark | collected 2008
ATCCTCAGCCACCGCATCGTTACCGCCTTCCGGCAGATAACCTTTATTTTCTTTCAGGAAAATAGCAAGGATAGTCAATGTGGTTGCAGCGATAATAACACCAACGATATCAGCCATCATATGGTGAGTAATAACTTCGGTGATTTCAACATTAGACAATTTGGCAATAACGCCGTTATGTACCAGGCCGGGATTCAGCATACTCCCATAAGTACCTGATTTTACGGCAGCTGCCGCCATCGCCGGGTGGATACCGGCAGACATCAGAATAGGAATAAAAATAACACCGACAGCAGCACTGCAGCCTGCCGCGCTTGGAATTGCTATATTAATGATAAAAGTCGCAATAGTAGCACCAGGTATGAGCATAAAGCCCATTTTTTCAGCACTTTACCAATAGCGACAACCAAATGTTTATCACAGCCGGTATATTTCATAACCATAGCAAAACCCATGCAGGAACATACGGAAGTAATAAGTCCGGCATTTGTCATACTTTTAGCAAATGCATCCAATGCTGCCATAGGTTTACCAGCAATAACAGCCATTAAAATACCTGCAGCAATCAGCACCATTCTTGATTCATGTCTTTTCAACAGCAGATAAATGACGCCGATAACAATAATTGCACCAATAATTACCATCATAAATAACCCCTCCCAAAAAATTAATACAAGGTATTATAGCATTGCTGCGATGTAAAATTCCAGTATTTATGTATATGTATACAAAATACATTCACTATGTGCTGAATATTTTTATTGATTTTTAAGCTGACGTTCGGAATATTCATGAATTATATAATTTGTCAGCGCATCTTCATATTCTGTAGCCGGCGAAGGATTATCCATCTGATCTTCAAAAGACAGGTCAGCAGAATAATAGAATGCCTTTCCGCCAAAATATCCTAAAGCAAACGGCGTTTCGACACTTTCCAGCAAATTACGTCCCATAAAATCTTCCGGAGCCTTAAGACCAGCCAGATATAGTAAGGTCGGAGCCAAATCGATCTGAGAAGCATAATCTTTCGTCATTAAATTATTCAACGGCTGTAAATTTTTAGATACGAAAAGCAACGGGATAGGGGCAATACTTTTCCTGTCATTCTCATTAGTTACGATTTTTGTATATTCTCCACCTGAATGAGGATTATGATCAGCTGTAATTATAAAGAGAGTCCTGTCATCCATCAAACCTTTAGCTTCAGCTTCCTCAAAAAAGTTTTTCAGTGTCTGATCGACCCAATACATGCCTCGAATCGTCACCAGCTCGTGATCGCGTACTGCCGGTGGCATATTCTCCCAGCTGATACCATAGTAAGGATATGGCTGATGCATATCCAGCGTTTTGGTTACCAGCAGCATTTTATCTTTACGCCCGGCTTCTAAAAGCCGCAGCGTTTCCTTATACAACACATCATTATGATAACCCCAGCCGCTGGCACCGCTGTATCCCAGATCCTGCAGGTATTCTTTGGCATAATACTCCTGCATGCCAAACTGCTGCGGATATTCGCGCACTTCATTACTATAATACTGACTGGACGCATTCATAAAAATACCGCGCCAGCCTGCTTCCTGTACAGATCTGAACAGGGACCCCTGCTTTGCACCGTTTATCTCTTCATCAAAAATCAGATGTGAACGAAAAGTCGCATTCAAGCCTTGCGTTGTCGGGATCGCTGAAGAATAGTAATTATCCAGGCGAGGATATTTTGCCAGCAAGCTGTCTAAAAACGGTGTCGTTTCCTGCGGAATATTTTTATTATAAAAACCTATATAATCACGATGTACTGATTCCAAAACCAGCAATACAATTTTATCATATTGTGCTTCCAACGGCTGCAGCACCTGCTGCGTCCTTAAAATCCCCAGTTCTTTCAGCACGCGTTCGTCTTTTGCTGTCAGAGGGCGCTGCTCAATATGTTTACGTCTGGCGATCTTATCCGTATCAAACAACATTTTGCTGGCAAAATTAATATTGACAGGCGTCGTCAATAAATTACGATAATCACTGCGGATCATTTCACTGGTTTCGTCGCCCCAAACACAAACATATTCCGTCAAAATATATTTATTGACCTGCACCATTGACCAATATGAAAGATTCAAGCCCAGAAAAAATACGGATACGCACAACAGCGACCAGGCAAAATTCGGTTTACGTTTTTGAGGCTTCGTCACCCGGAATAACAATAAAACAGCAGCAACAGCAAAACCTATCCCTGCAAGCTGTATCGCCGTCATACCTGATAAAACACCCTGAACAGCATAAATATTTAAATTTTTGAACAAAACACTTTCGACATGCATCGAAGTCTGCCAAAAATAAAACGCATCAAAAATCATTGTCAGCGCAGTTATAAAATACACAGCAAAATAAACTGACTTCATTAGCATAGAAGGCCATTTATGGTAACACATTGCCGCCAAAAGTACTAAAACAATATTATTGTTTAAACCTGTAAGGACAGCTAATACCGTTAAAAACCCTTTATCAAGGCTCAGCTGATTGACCATAAAGCCAGCAATCAGCAAATACAGCACACCGATAACAACCACCGGGAAATAACGTTTCGTACGATCAGCAAGACGATTTCTCCTGAAATACAATAAGCCCGCTACACCAGCTAAAAGCAGGTCCCGCAGGCAATTATTAACGACCGTCATCCACCATTCGTCTTCAGGAAACGGTACTATTTCAATATAAAATTGACGCGCAAAAAATGCTTCAGCCGCAAAAAGCAGCAAAAGAATTACCAAGATAATACTGCGCCTATACATATTTTCACATCCGCTTACTTATGCTAAAAAGTTGATTGGAACAGGATGCAGCTCTATCTGCAGCGGTGCTGAAGTAATAGCATCCCCATCAAGCTCAGCAGCGAAATCTTCCACATTACAACGAATCTCTATTTTCTGCGCATGCCTGATGATGATACTTTTATCAAGCTGCAGCGCTTCCATCGCAATGACTGCTGCATAGCGCATAAAGTCAGCCCTGGTATCACCGGTAAAAATAGCTACATGCAGCTGCGGCACACATAATGAAGCCCCATTGAACAAGCTGTAACGGCCTGCATAATAACGGCTTTTACCAACGATTACAGACGAAGCCTCATACCATTCTTCCTCATCATCTAACCGCACCTGAAACTTATAGCGCCAGTTACTATAGACAAATTCTTTCCGCATCATCTCTGTTCCCTGCCAAACATAAGCCAGCTTTGACAGCAATTTCTTCTCCAGTTCAGATACGTTATCGACTACCAGCGAATCGAACCCGATCCCTGCTACCGTTAAAAAAATATGACCGTTGGCTTTACCCAGCTGCACAGGCGAAACAATTCCTTTGCTAACGCGTTTGACCCATTTTGCTGGATCATTGCTCATTAAAAGTTCTTTTGCTACCAAATTAACTGTCCCTGCAGGAAAAACACTGACATACGGCATATGTTCATGTTTGGCAAAAACATCGATTATTGCACGCAAAGTGCCATCACCGCCTGCAACAATTATCCAGTCATATTTTTCCTGACAAATACGAGCTGCCAGACCTTCAACCTGCTCGAAAGACTTAATTTCAACAATTTCCAAGCTTTTCGGATCAATGACCTGTTTCAATCTTTTTTTTACTTCATTTACTCTTGCCAGCATACTTGCAAACAACTGCTTGCCAGAGTTCCGATTATAAACGATCATTACTTTTTGAAAAGCTGCAATGTCGACACGATTCGGCATATCCTAATCTCCTATTTCATCAATCCAGCAAATACAACTGGCCTTACTTCATCGTTATAGCACAATCTACCCAATATTACCTGGCAGATACGCGCTGTCAAAAAATCCACTTTTTACGGGCTAGATAATTCCAAATGACTACAATGCAGCTGGCCAATACTTTGGCAAACATCGGCTGCAATAACATCATTCCTACAAAAATATACATTAAAATCAAATTAAAAGCAAGCCCCATAATACTAACGGCAAAAACTAAAGACAGTTCTTTACCCTTTTCATATCTGGCACCGCTGGTAAAAACCAAAATATTACCCAGGAAATAATGATACAGCGTTGCCAGACAGAACGCTGCAGCCGTCGCCAGCATATACTCCATACCTATCCCCTGGTTAAAGCCGTAAAAAAACGCCCACTCTACCAGCGCCGCCGTCCCGCCAACAAACAAATATAAAATTATCTTGATCCATTCTTTGTCAGTATAATCGACGCCGAACAACGTTTTTTTAGACATGTAAAGCGCTCCATAAAATTTATTTACCGCTACCAATTCTGATTACATTATTTATCAAAGCTTCCCATTCATCCCATATTTTCCCAGGGGCAAAAGCTTTCATACTTTCCCTTGCATTTCCGCCTAATTTTCTTCTTAAATCAGCGTCAGACATTAAAAGTTTTAGTTTATCTGCAAAATCGTCTATGCCATCATCACATAAAAATCCATTAAAATTGTCAATTATCAATTCATTTACAGACGCACATGACTTATATCCTATAGCTGGTAATCCCACACTCATCGCATCCATCAGTGCTAATGGCATACCCTCAAATTTACTTGGAAAAGCAAAAATATCTCCATCCATCAATTTATTAATAATATCTTTAGTTTCACCCATCAAAAATACTTTCTCTTCTAATTTATTTTCTCCAATATAGTCAATTATTTCATTTTTATATTGATTTTGTTTTTCCGTATATGTGCCACCCCAAATTTCCAGTTGCCATTGAGGAAAATATTCCTTTATTTTATTAAAAGCGTTAATCAAAATTAATTGACGTTTATGATCACCATCAATACGCCCAATATTTATAATTTTATTACAATTTTTAGTTTTTATAATTTTATCCGGCATATCCACTGTATTGGGAATATAAACAACTTCTATATTGCCGCAAAATTCTTTCACTATTTCTATATCTTTTCTACTTAAAACCTGTATACAATCAACTGACCTATATGCTTTTAACAAGCTGGGACTGATACGGTTTTTAGAAAAAAAGTGCACTGCTTCCATGTGCAGCATCGCTATTGTAGGTAAAGTATTTTTCAATAAACACTTTAAGACCAGCAAAGATTTAGGATCAAAAGTTATAATAACATCAGGATTTATATTCTCAATTAACTTCGAAAAATCTTTTTTTATACGTCTCCCAAATCTTGTTTTAATATACATTTTATCTTTGTCAAGAGTCCCTAATATTCTAAAAAACTCTCTTTGTATGCGCAGGTAAAATGACCCTTTTTCAAAACATCCTTTGCCATTTAGGTTCACAAAGTTTACTTTATCCGATAAATAAAAAAAGGGTTACCACTTTTAGGGTCACTGCAAACTACGGTTACCTCGTGCCCACGATCAACAAGCTCGTTTGCCATACGGCAAAGCACCTTTTCTGCACCACCTGAAGAATTAACAACATTCCAAAAATCAGTTAACATGATATTCATATATCTATTACCTCTATTATTTAACCTTGATTTTATCCCTAATTTTTTTCTCTATATTTTTAAAAAGTTTTTCCCAAATCACTAACAAGCTATAACCGCATTTAAAATTATCCAACAAAAATAGTTTCAAACATTTTGAACGTCCCAAGCTGTTTTTATACATATCAAGATTCTTGATCTCTAGTTTTATCTTGTTGAGTAAAGTTATTTTTTCTTCAGAATATTCTGTATTCTCAATATTACAGCGCAAATCATATAAACTATGCAAATATTTAATATCAAAATTAGTTTTTAATCTCTCAGAATTCAATACAATTAAGAAACTTTGGAATTTTTTCAATTGCATCAAAGTAGCATCAATTTTCAATAATAAATCATCTCTCGAAGAAGTGGCACTGCCTAGTCTATTCATACGATAATAATATAAACCCTCTCTTAAATAAGCTATTTTGTCTGCTTTATTTATCCACCTAAATACTGTAAAAAAATCTTCTGCATAATTAACTTCAGGAAAATTAATACCTTTTAATATTTCTCTACTATATAATTTATTACAAACCGACCAATCCATACTTTTAGTATAAATATTTAAGACTTCCATCCTAGTACAAATCTTTTCTTTTTCCTGAAAAATATAGCCACCTAAATCTATTTTCCCTTGATTCATATCTTTTCGGAGACAACAAGCAATTGATGTGTTATTTTTTTTCATTAATCCATATAGTTTTTGAAACATTCCCAAATCACAGAAATCATCTGGATCTACAAAGCCAATAAGTTCTCCTTCAGCTACTTCTAAGCCTTTATTTCTAGCCGCACCTACACCTTGATTTATTTGATGAAAACATTTTATTCTAGTATCTTTCAGAACATAATCATCACAAATTTTTCCACTGTTATCTGTAGATCCATCATCGATTAAAATAATTTCTAAATTTTTATATGTTTGCTTAACCAGAGACTCAAGACATTCTTCAATATAGTCCTCAACATTATATACAGGTACAATTATACTAATTAAAGGTTCCTTTTCATCCACAGATAAACTTCTCCTTTTTTAAATACACATCTGCAATTGTTCCGCCACAAAGTACCCAAAACAATTGATAATACTGTTTAACTATAAACTGATAATCTACCATATTATTTATAAATAAAGCAGCCATTGCATATAACATAGCTCTTGCCATTATATTTTCTCTGTTTTTCGCAGACCAGTAAACAATATACACAAATAAAGCTACTAATGGAACGGTTCCAATCAAGCCCATTTCTGTTAGATAATGCAAAATAATATTATGAGGAGAATCTAAATGCGGTTCACGCGCTTTAACATTTATATAATTTTTATTAATATAAATATCGTTAAATTGCCTTAATCCCACTCCATGAACAGGAAAATCTTTAATCATATTAAAAGAAGATTTCCATAATAATATTCGCTCATCATCACCACTTATTTTACTGGTATTTAACAATCTTTGTAAAATGCCAGGTTCAGTTTTGTGCTCATCGTCCATAATAAATAATAATCCACACAATGCCATTATGCTCAACAGCAAAGCAATCATTTGCCGACAAGTAAAACTCCATCTCATTCTTAATTCATTCAAACAATAGAAAAACGAAACAAAGGTCAACGCCAAAAATGAGCCTCTGGACTGACTTATCGCGATGCCACTCAAAAATATCAGCCAGGTTAAAATATTAAACAGTAAATTAGGGATGTTAAGTAAAACAAATGGTACTGCTAAAGCTACGATAGCAGAAAAACTATTAGGGCCTGTAGACAGGCTTCCCGGGCGATTAAGATCTAAAACGAGGTCCTGATAACCAGCATAAACACATAAAATTATTCCCCCCCAATGCTAATCCACTTGCAAATAAATAACGGCCGATATTCTCTCGCGTCCATAACCCATATATTGCAGCTCCAGGTAATATCCAATAACAATACCTTCTTGCCCACTTCATACTGATAGACAAATCGGTACTATAATAATTACTTATGATTAAGCCAAAACAAAAACATATTATTAAGAAAAAAATTGGCGATCAAAGTTCTTCCAACGAGCTTGTTCTTCTTTAAGCCTAAAAAAACATATAAAAAAAGAAAGATATAAAATACCATTTGTAAAATTCATCTCATGAAGCATTATTGCAATTGGTAATAGAAACAGGCATAATAATCGTAATATCCACAACGCTTTCTCATAAACAAACATACTTCATCCTTATCTCCTTGAATTAAATACCAGAATTAAAGGGGCTAGAACAAGCCCGATATTCATAACAACTTTAAAAAAACGAACAGTAATTTTCTTTTTATCAAATGTAAAAATTTCTAAACATAGTCTCATTATTCGTAATGGTAACTGTGCAAAATTTTTTAAATATTCAGTAATCCCAAATCTATGATATTGTGTAATTCCCTCATAAAAGTACCTTTTGGTAAACCATTGAAAAGTCGTTCGTTCCTTAGCAATATAATGTTTCACCGGAGCAAATTCTGTAAATCCGCATAAATTGTCCGTTCCCATTGCTTTACAAAAAAAATCATTATCCTCACCAGATAAAAGTACCTTTCCACTATACCCAAGAGTATAATCAAAAAGTATCTTTTTTGATCTAACAATATCCATACGTAACATAACATTGCCACCAGCAGCCATTCTAACAGAATACGCACCAATACCACGTACCTCCGAATTAAATGCATGAAAATCATATGGCATCCACGCAGGCGGCGTGATTTCAAAGCAAGGTATGTATGGTCCTCCAACAACAGCAATACGTTCGTCAAGCTGAAAACAGTCCAGCATTCTTAAAATCCAATCTTCATTTACCGTTTCATCATCATCGAGCATTCCCAAATATTCTGTATCCTTGCCACATTTGTTCAGCAGGCAGTTCCTAGCATATGCCAGTCCTTGTCTTGCTTCAAAAATATATTTGACTTTTTCAAACTCCGAAATAATTTTTGCCGTTTGATCTGTAGAATTATTATCTACAACTATAATTTCAAAGTTCGGATAATCTAATTTTATTAAAGACTGCAATAGCCTTTTTAAGCCCAAACATCTATTATATGTACAAACCCCAATTACAACTTTTGGGAATTTATCTTTATTCATCAATTTGATCCTTTCAAACATTCCTATTCATTAATTTTTTTATCATCATATCAACTTTTTCCATTACCATTTCTACAGAAATATTATTCAGACATTTCTTTCCACATGTTTTCCGTAAATATTTATTACAATTTTTAACACAATCATAATTACAACTAACGATCATTGCATTATCCTGTATCGGTTTAAACTGCATCGGATTAGAATTGCTGAATAAAGTTATTGTAGGACAGCCAGCTGCCGCAGCAAAATGCCCCATTCCATTGTCAAAATGAACTAAAAAATCTACATTTGTAAAAAAAGCAGACAGCTGATCTAAATTCGTCTTTCCACAAAAATTAATTACTCTAGCCTTATTTTTAACCAAACTTATCACTTGATCAGCAACAATTTTATCTTCTTTCATTCCCGTAATAAAAACAATAGCATTATTGCTTTTGCTTATTTGATCAATCAAATAAGCAAACTTTTCAACCGGCCAATTACGTAGGGGATCTTTTGTATTTACACACATCGCAATCTTTATAAACTCAAGTGGAATATTAGCAAATTCTTTTTTTATGTATTCTAGATTTTTAATTAACGGCTTATTAAATTCAGGTTTGTAAAACAAACAGTCCGTATTTTTGGTAAATAATTTAACTAAATACTGAAAATTCTCTGCCGCAGAATGTTTTTTTACATCATAGTCTTTTAATCTAAAATAATCCGAAAAAAAGAACCTTTCAGTACCTGCTTGCCATCCAAAAAGACTTTCCGACCCTACCCTTGTTGGTATTCCAGCCAACCACATCATTGCCGACAACCTTAATCTTGGATCTAATGATATAGAGAGATCAAAATTATATTTTTTTATTTCTTTGGCCATTCTGAAAACCGAAAAATAATCACCTTTACTTTTATACTTATATGGTATTACGTACTCAATATTATCTATATTTTTAAACAAATCAACCAATTCCGGTTTAACTAAATATGATATCCTGGCATCCGGATATTGCTGTTTCAGTAACGGAATAAGAGTAGTTGCATGTATTAAATCTCCTAAATGCATTACGGCATCAATCAAAATATTATTATACTTGGGCTTCATCATAAACACTCCTGTTATTTAACAAAAATTTTCAACCATAAATCTGCTATTTTCAGTCTTATAATCTGCCTGCAGATAGATTTCCCCTGCATATTTTTACTCGGCTGTGGCATATTTACTTCTGAAAAATCTGTATTTGATAAATACAAATAATATTTGTCATTAAAGCCGCTATATTTTGGAAATTCCCAAGGCTTATATCTACCGGCATAGTGAACAATTGCAGGCACTGCTTTTGCGCATACTGCAGCATTGCGAAATTTAGAATTGAGTAATATCTTGCTGAATAAATAGAATACAGGTGGAATAACATTCCACCTCAACGGTATTTCATACCAATTATTCATAAAAATTTTATTTAACGCATCCTGATCATGATGCGGTAGTTGTTCTTTTTGTGCAAAGTCCAAAACTTTTTGACCATAGCCATTTATGCGCCATTCTTCAACATTAATAATTAGAACTCCAGAGTTAAAGTATCTGTAACTATCTGTTATCCCTATCACAGCCTTTTTCTCTTTCCGCATTCTCGAGGATGTAATTATCCCGTAGTCAAGCACCGCACCCACTGGAAATTTACAAATATCAATTTTCCACAAATTAAAAATATCTTCACAAACCAGCAAATCCACGTCCAGATAGATAATCTTTTTTACATCTTCAGGTACCAAATCAGCAATCATCAGTCTGAAATACGCCGCTCGGCTTACATGTCCGCTTAAATAAATGTTTTTTAGCTTGTCATGTCCTATATCAATAAATTCTATTTTCGCATTAAATTTTTCTACTGTTTTTTTATAAGTTTTATTTTTTTATCACTTATATCGTCACTTAAAACAAAAAAATGCAATTGATCTGCAAATTTTGTATTTTTCAGAATAGATACTGTAACAACTGCTACATGCTGTGCATAGTTATCATCAGAAGCTAATACGACATTTATATGTTTATCCATAATAATATCCTTGTCCAATCCAACAAACTTTCCATATTATATTGTTTTATTATACCATATATACTAGGATAATACAGCTATCATTTGCTTTACATCACCCTCTATTAACCTTATAATAAAATTATCATTAATATTTTACGGAGGTTAATATGTTTAAATATCTGTTATTGACAGCATTATTATATTTTATTTCATATTTATATTATGTAAAAGTATCTCATGGATTAGGTCATAAAGCAGAATTCCTCCAGCTAAGACGTTTCCTCCCCTGCGCACTTTTGGCTGTCGCACCTGCTGCAACAGCGCAAATCCAGTTAACTAATAGCTTATTACTTACGAGTATGGCAGTTGGTATATCCTGGATAATCACCTACCCTTTATTATATTGGAACACCTATCACAAAAATTCCACTGATTTCGGCTTCCATTTTGATACTGTTTTCGGATTATATATTATAGGCTGGCTCACAGCACTAAAAATTATTGTACTAAATTTCAACATTTTCCCAATTACTTTTTTGATTATACTAACAACAGTAGAATTTTTAATTTTGCTTATTCCAATTTCACAGTGGATTTTTTATTTTTTATATAAATCATGCATTGACGAAAACAGCATGATGATGCTACAGGAAACACACTACAACGAAATACTAGAATTTTTCAAATCGTTTTCCATACCTGCTAATTTATTAATTTTCGTTATTCCAACTTCAGTTTACGGTATTTTTATTTATTTAAACATAGATGCCTCCGTAAGTACGTCAATTTCTATAAATATTTACCAGCTTATAACACTGTTGGCAATCGTTGCTTTCCTCACAATCTATTTATGGAAAAAAGGTAAAGGCGTATTTGTACGCACAGGTATTGTTGAATTATATTTAGATGTCAAGGAATACTTTGAAACAACTAAATTATATACTCAAAACATGAAAGAGAGATTAAAAGATCTTCAGGTTACACCACAAAAACCAGTATTTGATAAACCTTCTACTATTTTGCTGATCATCGGTGAATCAGAATCGCGTGATTATATGAGCGCCTTCAGCGAATGTGAATATGATACCACACCCTGGTTAAAAGCCAAAAAAGAAGATCCACATTTTTTACTTTTTCCAAACAGCTACTCCTGCATCGCTCATACAGTTTCCTGTCTAGAACGCGCATTAACAGAATTTAATCAATATAATGACAAACAGTTTTATACATCTTGTTCTATTATTGATATTGCGCATAAGGCAGGTTATACAACATCCTGGTATAGTAACCAGGGTCATTTAGGCTGTGCCGATACTCCTGTAACATTAGTTGTCAACACTTCTCAGACTGCAAAATGGACCAAGCAAAATTTAAATCAGGTACAATATGATGAAGCGTTGCTGGAGTATCTTGAAGAAGTAAATCCACAAAAAAAATAATTTCGTTGTTATTCATTTAAAAGGCAATCATTTTAATTTTATCAATCGTTATCCATCTCAATTCACAAAATGGGGTACTCCTGGCAAATATGACCTAATTTTAAATTATCTGAATTCCATCGCCTATACTGACTCTATTTTAGAAAAAATCTACAACTACGCTTCTGCGAAGCTTAATCTGCAAGCCATACTTTATTTCTCTGACCACGGAACCCTGCCTGATAAAAGACGGTCGCCTAATTTTGACGGATTCGGCACTGTACGTATACCAATGTTTGCTTATTTTTCAGATGAATATATACAAAAGAATAAAGAAATTTATCGAACTTTATCAGATAATCAGAATAAATATTTTACCAATGATTTATCTTACGAATTGATGTGCAGTATCTTTAATATAAAATCTAATCATTTTGATGAAACAAACAGCTTAGCCTCACCAAAATATAAATTTACTCGTGAAATGTTAACTACCGATCTTGGGAAAATGTACATTAAAGATGACACTACAAAATAAATAATGGCGGACCATTTAGTCCGCCATTATTTATTTTTTTGCTGTAATTCATATAACTTCCAATATTTTAGCAGAGTGTAGAAAAAATGCTGTAAACTTGAATAAAGTCCTGCCCAACCATCTAAAAACCCCAATTGTAAAAAATAAGCTCGGATAAAGCCATAAATTCCATGAGTAAAAGCAGCACTTTTCCCTACGCGTTTTCCTTTACTGAAATTATCTTCAGCCCAGATAGAAGTATACTGACCAGCTTTATCAAGCCATTGCTGCCAGGAATCATAAGTATAATGCATAAGAATTCCAGAAAGCTTCTGTTTTGGCAATTTGCAAACTGGCCGCTCATGTACTTTATGTTCCCATTTTACTTCCAGTCTGGGAAAAAGTCTTATTACTTCATCCGGTGCAAAAATTCCATGATTATATCCAAAATCAAAAGCTTCAATTTTCCGCATAAAACTATATTGCTTGGCTTCGCATTTATCCACAGCATTTTTTACCGACTCAATCAGTTCAAATGACAGTCTTTCGTCAGCATCTATATATAAAATATAATCAGCATCAGTTTTATCTAAAACAAAATTGCGCTGAGCTGAAAAATCATTATCCCATTTACGGTAAAGAACCCTTGCGCCATGTAAATTAGCCAATCCAACAGTTGCATCATCACTTCCGGAATCAATAATAATTATTTCGTCGGTAATCTTACGGACATTTTCTATAACTGCAACTATATTTTTCTCTTCATTTTTTGTTAAAATGACCACAGCAATTTTTTCATAAAAGCCTCCATGACATCTTTATTTTATTATAACATATAAACACACCAAGTATCCCTTGTAATCGTCGGAAGTTTATTCTATAATTATTATGAATTTATTTAATCAATCATCCGTATATTTGAAAGGACAATATAAATAATGGATTTCAGCTATTCCAGTTACGAAAAATTGATTTCTCTATTAAAACAATATAATTATTCTATCACTGATTATAATAACTACAAAAAATATGAAAAATCAGTAATTTTACGACATGATATAGATTTTTCAATCAAAGACAGTTATAAATTTTCTCTTTTTGAAGAATCTTTAGGTATTAAGTCAAATTATTTCGTTCTACTATCTACAGGTTTTTACAATCCTATGGAAAAACGTGTTCGAAAAATGCTTAGAGATATGCATAACCGAGGTTTTACTATTGGTCTGCATTTTGATACAACAGCTTATGATAATACTGATCTGAACAAACCTATCCAGTCTGAGAAGCATATATTAGAAGAAATTTTAGAAGCTCCGGTTAATTTGATTGCATTCCATCGACCAGCACCAACAGCATTAGCAAACAATTTAAAATTTCCTGGACTGATAAACGTTTATTCAAAAGAATTTTTCCATGACTGTAAATACTGTTCTGATTCCAGATTTTTTTGGCGTGATAACCCATATGAGTTAATTACCAGCCAAAAATATGACCGCCTTCAGATTTTAACGCATGCGTTCTGTTGGGCTGAATCAGACAGATGTCCAGCTCATGTTTATAAATCTTTCATCTCGCAGGCAAGTTGGGAACGTTACAAATATTTAACTGAAAATATCAGAAATCCTGAAGAATTTATTTCAGAAGAAGAAGCCAGAAAACTTTGGCTTAACAAATAGGAGTCAATAATGCAGAACTTTAAAAATCTTATTGAAAAAAGAACCTCTCTTGCTGTAATAGGATTGGGTTATGTTGGTATGCCTTTGGCTATTGCATTTGCAGACCATATAAACGTAACCGGTTTTGATTTGAACAAAGAAAAAATTTCCTTATATAAATCCGGTATAGATCCAACCAACGAAGTAGGAAATGAAAAAATACAAAAAACTACTATAAATTTCACAACAGACGAACAGCAGTTGCAATATGCAAGCTTTCATATCATTGCTGTTCCAACGCCTATAAATCAGGATAAAACTCCCGATTTTGGTCCTATTATCGGAGCCAGCACTATTTTAGGCCGCAATCTTGCGCCTGGTTCTATCATCGTTTACGAATCAACTGTTTATCCGGGGGTTACAGAAGATATCTGTATTCCAATCTTGGAAAAAGAGTCTGGTTTAACGTGCGGTATTGATTTCAAAGTCGGATATTCTCCTGAAAGAATAAACCCTGGTGATAAAATCCATCGTTTAGAAAATATAAAAAAATAGTATCCGGCATGGATCAGGAAACACTAAACGAAATAGCATCAGTTTATGAACTTATAATAAAAGCAGGAGTATATCGTGCTTCCAGCATTAAAGTTGCTGAAGCAGCCAAAGTTGCTGAAAACAGCCAGCGTGATATCAACATAGCTTTTATGAACGAATTGGCAATGGCTTTCGATAAAATGAAAATAGATACAAACGAAGTTGTTGATGCTATGAACACGAAATGGAATGCTCTCGGTTTCCGTCCAGGCTTAGTTGGTGGCCACTGTATTGGCGTAGATCCATATTATTTTGTTTATGAAGCGGAAAAACTTGGTTACCACAGTCAGATAATACTTTCTGGCCGACAAATAAATGACGGCATGGGCACTTTTATTGCAGATGCCATTATTAAACAGCTGGTACTGGCAGGTAAAAAAGTTATTGATGCAAAAGTAGCAATTTTGGGAATCACCTTTAAAGAAAATTGCCCTGACGTTCGAAACTCAAAAGTTATTGACATTGTCAAAAGGCTCAAAGAATATGGAATTTCCCCAGACATTACAGATCCCTGGGCAGATATCATAGAAGTAAAAAATGAATATAATATTGACCTAAAGCAGCTAAACGATATAAAAAATGTTGACTGTCTTGTTTTGGCTGTGGCACATGATGAATTTAAAATTATGAATTTACTTGATATGGATAATCTATTTAAGCCATTGCCAAATTCAGAAAAAGTTTTTATTGATCTAAAAAATATCTGTTCTCTATCTGAGCTTACATCTTCTGGTTATAATTTTTGGAGATTATAAAATAAAGCCGTAAACACAAGTGTTTACGGCTTTATTTTTATGATTTTATTTTCAGCCTGACTTTTAAAATAGCATACCATAAATAACATTTTAAAGCATTCTGCCAATTATGATGTTTTCTAAAAAATTTCCCGGCTTGTTTAAAATTGTGATAATTTTCCGGCTTTCGTTCTGGCAGTGGATCATCAACACTATCCCAAAAAGATATATCTAAATATCGCCTCCACATTTTATCATATTCTGTTAATGCTAAATTCCAAGGCTTTTCTCTGCCAAAAAAATGATAAATTATACATCTTTCAGGTACTTTGCTACCATCACACCCCAAATGATTAAATTTTTCGTCAATAAACTTTATATCACCATCCATAACCAGATTCAATACATCCTGATCATGGCACGTAAAGCTTTTGGGATCGCGTCCTTGATAACTGAATGCTTTTTCAGTTATGGAATTCTCTTCCCATTTTTCAGTATCAATCCATAGAACACCCGAATTAAAATATTTACCACTTTTGAGCCCTAAAAAATCACTTCTAGTCTTTACCGCCTCAGGCAAATCTGAAACAGCTGCTAATACTTTCCCTTCTAAATCTATTTTTTTAAATGCTTCCATACTGTTGATACATATCAAATCAGCATCAATATATAAAAAATATCTTGTTATTTTTTTCAATGCCTTGGGCATGTATAGTCTAAAATAACTAACTTTTTTGAATCGTGGATGTTTAATATGAAAATTAGCAAATGGAGCCATATCCATTAAATAAACATAGCAACTTTGTTTATATTTAACGGTAGTTTTTTCTAAAGCTTCCAAATCTTTTTTACTTACAGCATCAGTAAAAATATGAAATGCAAATTTCATATTTGAGTTATTCTCTAATATAGATGTAATTGTGACTCCTGTAGGTCTGAAAAAATTAATATCTATATTAAAACAAATATGCATTACATCATTTTGATCTTCTATACATTGCAAGTTTTCAAAACTATATATTTTCTTTACAAATTCATTCTTTTCAAAATACTCCCGATCAAACATTAGCATCCCTCAATAGTCTCATATTTTCTAACATTTCGTAAAATCAACAACAATATATTTTACTACTGGTTGATTTTATTTTTCTAACATTTTCTCCGCTGCTGCCACAACCTGTTCTACCGTCATCCTGGACATACACTGCAAATCATCGCAGCTGTGTTTCATTCCGTCTGCACATCCCTGACAAGGCGGTTGTGCCGTAACTATTACAGCATCCTTTGTATAAGGACCATAAAGCTTCGGATTTGACGGTCCATACATAGCAACGATAGGCACCTTCTGGCTGATAGCCACATGCATAGGACCGCTGTCATTAGTAATAATCAAACAACAACGGCGCATTGCAGCGGCCAGCCCGCCAATAGCAAAATGTCCTGTTGCAATAATCGGCCGCGTTTGCATATAACCTGTTGCTTCCGCAACCATCTCTTCATCCATTGGCCCGCCAAAAAATACTGTTTTATACCCCTTGGCCGCAAAAATATCTGCAACCTCAGCAAAACGTTCCGGCGGCCAGCGTTTAGTCGGTACGGCGCTGCCAATATTAAAGCCAATCAGTTTATCCTGATCAGTAATATTTTGTTCCTGCCAGAAAAGCTCTGCTTCTAAAAAATGTTCTTCCCCCGGAAAAATTTCCAGACCGTTATTACTCAGATCCTGCACACCTAACTGCTGCAATACATCAAGATACATATCAGCAGCATGCATAGACCTATCCAACGGCGTAAAAACATCCCAAAACCACTTAAATATTTTATGCGTCGTACCTGTACGCAGTTTAACACTTGTCATCGCATCAATAAAAGAACAGCGCTCGTTAGGATGCAAATTAATGAGCACATCAAAATCAAGTTTGCTTAAATGCCTGGAACAGGCCCATAGAGACAAAATACTGTTGTCACGTCCTTTTTTATCTATCGTGACAACTTCATCAAGGTACGGATTAAAAAGCACCACATCTTTTAGTTTTTTCATCTACCAGCATAGTAATATGTGCATCAGGTGCAGCTTTACGCAGAGCATGGATAAAAGGCGTCGTTAAAGTCAAATCACCCAAGTGCATTAAAAACGTTACCAGTATCTTCTTGCCATTGAGTTCAACCATTACAGCCTCCTGCTTTTCTCGATATAAACCGCATATACCATCTCAGGTGTGATGTCATACATACAATGCCAGTCGTCACATTCTTTTTTTAAACAACCGGCACATGCAGCCGTACTCAAAATAACCGTCGCGTCATCAGAGCCATACGGGCCGGTCCGATCAGCTTTAGTCGGTCCATACATAGCAATCAAAGGTTTCTTCAACGCTGCTGCAAAATGCAGCGGCCCTGTATCCGCGCTGATAAAAAGCTTACAGCCTTTAATAAGCGCTGCTAATTCGCGCAGACTGGTCTGTCCGATCAAATTTATAAGCTGCATAGGTTTTCCAGCCAACTCCGTAATTTTTTCTCCTTTAGCAGTATCATCAGGTCCACCTGCCAAAACAACACTGCAGCCATCAGCAATGATCATTTTGATCAAACTGGCATAATGCTCTGCCGGCCACTCTTTTGTTTTCCACCTTGCCCCGGGAACAACAACTATATATTCACCCTGCAGCTCATTTTTCTGTAATTTTTCCTGCACAGAAACAGTCTCTTTGGACAAATCAGGCAACGGGAAAACAATTTGCTCTGCCGAAGCGCCTAAATAACGCGCTACATCAAGATAACGCTCAATTACATGATCCTTACTATGTCTGCCGCAGACAGCCTTACTTATCAGTCCGCTGCCTTCACGCATTTCACAATAACCAATGCGATCAGAACAGCCGCTGATAGCTGCAAGCACCGCACTTTTAAACAACCCCTGCATATCTATTACCAGATCAAATTTTTTAGAATGCAATAATCGGCGCATTTCCAGGAAATACGCCAATTTAGCCAGTAAATTCATTTTATTGAACTTTACCTTATCAAAATAAATTATCTCATCAATAACAGGCGGATCAGGTACAAAACCGGCAAACTGCGGATGCACCAGCCATGTTATTTTCGCTTTGGGAAAACGCTGCCGCAAAGCTGCCGCAAAAGGCAGCGTGTGCAAAATATCACCCAATGAACTCATTTTGATCAGTAAAATATTTTTATATTCCATGTATGCCTCTAATAACACTTATTTAAGAAATTATCAGCTTTATAAAGTCCAATAAATTTCCCTTTTCAAACAAATACCCTTTGATCCCGGCGGCCTCTGCCGCTTCTACATCACGTCTCTTATCACCAATCAGAAAAGATTTATCATGATCGATATCATATTCTGCCATAGCCTGTAAAATAAGTCCCGGTTTCGGTTTGCGGCACTCGCAGTCAACAGCATACTCAGCAACGCTGCCAGATGGTAGATGCGGACAATAATAAAACTTTTCTATCCTCCCGCCGCTGTTAGAAACAATATCTGACATATACTGATGCAGTTTTTCCATTTCACCGACCGTATAATAACCTCGTGCTATCCCGCTTTGATTAGTCACGACAAAAACAAGGTACCCGGACTGTGTTAAATAGGTTATTGCCTCCAGCGCGCCTTCTATCCACTCCAGTTCATCGATCTTATATAAATAAGCTTTGTCGATATTCAGCACACCGTCGCGGTCAAAAAAGACTGCCTTATGCGCCATGAGTATAATAACCGCCGCTCTTGTCCAGGATAGCGCAGTATTCAGCAACAGCTTCATTCACGTCAGTAAAACCTCCGTCATACCCTGCCGCCAAAAGATTCGTTGCATCTGCCTGAGTATAGCTCTGATATTTACCTTTTAATACTTCTGGGAACGGCACATATTCCAATTCGCCACTGCCAAAATGTTTCAGTACACCTTTGGCCAAAGTATTAAAAGTATGGGCATGCCCTGTTCCGCAGTTAAAGACCCCGCTGATTTCAGGATGATCCCAGAAGAAGAAATTAACTTTAACAACGTCTTTTACATAAATAAAATCTCTTGTCTGTTCACCGGCACCATAATCTCCGTAAGCATCAAATAATTTAACCTTTTTCTCTGCCAGCCATTGATTATACATCTGGAAAACCATAGATGCCATTTTACCCTTATGATTTTCCTGCGGACCATAAACATTGAAATAGCGCAGGCCGACTAACTGACTGTTGGTCTTGCCAAAATAACGACGGGCATAATTATCAAAAAACAATTTGGAAAACGCATAAACATTTAAAGCTTCCTCACAGGCAGGCTCTTCACGAAATCCGTTTGTACCGCTGCCGTAAGTGGAAGCCGACGACGCATAAATCATCTGTATCTTACGGTCAACTGCAAAATGCATCAGATTTTTCGTATATTCAAAGTTATTCTGCATCATATATTTGCCATTATATTCCATCGTATCAGAGCAGGCGCCTTCGTGGAAAATAACATCAACATTCTCATGAGCAAATTTACCAGCCTTTAAAGCCTCAGAAAAATCCATTTTATCCATATAATCCATGACCTTCAGTCCCTGGATGTTTTTAAATTTGACCATATTAGTCAGATTATCCACAACTAAAATATCATCGCGTCCGCGATCATTTAAGCCTTTAACGATATTACTGCCGATAAAACCTGCACCGCCGGTTACAATAATCATAGTTTGCCCTCCTTCACAAATTGAGCTATCTGCTCCACAATACCAGTCGTCGAATAGCCATCTTCAAAATCAATGATCCTGACTTCGCCTGCATATTCCCTTCCGGCAACTTCCTCAGGTTTATAATCACCGCCCTTGACTAAAATATCAGGACGTATTTTTTCAATCAATTCCGTCGGTGTGTCCTGTTCAAACAATACCACTGCGTCAACACAAGCCAGTGCCGCTAAAACGCGTGCACGGTCAAGCTCATGTACTAAAGGTCTGACATCACCTTTCAGTTTCCGTACCGAAGTATCAGAATTCAACCCAACGACTAAATGCCTGCCGAGCCTGGCCGCTTTTTCCAAATAGCTGACATGCCCTACATGCAGAATGTCAAAACACCCATTAGTAAAAACTATTTTTTCCCCGCAGGATCTCCAGGTTTTAGCCAAAGATTCTATCTCGGACCAGCTCAAAGTTCTATAACCGCGGCCCTGTTTACGCTCTTCCGTCAGCAGATCCTTTAACAGTTCCTCCCGATGCACAGGATACGTACCAACTTTTGCTACAACTATACCTGCAGCACGATTAGCCATAAATACTGCATCCTGTAAGGCAAGCTTCCCGGCAGCACCTGCCAAAAGCGTTGCCGCTACGGTGTCACCGGCACCTGAAACATTGAATACCTCTTGTGCCGTAGCCGGGTCATTAATCACCAGTCCATCCAAACCGGCTAAAGTCATCCCCCGTTCACTTCGGGTGACCACAACATTTTTAATCGCATATTTTTCCCGGGCATTTTGGGCCAGACGCAGAACATCTTCATCCTCATTAGGAACGAGTTCTCCAGCCGCCTCGCACATCTCCTTTAAATTTGGAGTAATGAAATCACAGCCCCGATATTTATTCCAGTCAGCCCCCTTCGGGTCAATAAGCACCGGCACATGATACTGATGCGCAGCCGCGATCACCCACTGCACAAAATTATCCGAGCAGACACCTTTGGCATAATCAGAAACAATCACACCGTCCAATCCAGCTTCCAGTAAATTCTGGAGCCATAATGATAAGGCCTCTGTTTCTTCCGGAAACAAATCTCCTGTTTCTTCAAAATCCAGGCGCAGCATCTGCTGCTGCGCTCCCAAGATACGCATCTTCGTGATCGTTTCACGCTGCTGCGACTTGATCAAACCACTGTAATCGATACCTTTTTCGGCCATCATAGCTTCCAGTACTTCTCTGTTGTTATCGGCCCCGGTAACGCCACCCATAAAAACCCTGCATTCTAAATGTGCCAGGTTTGCAGCTACATTTGCGGCACCGCCCAAAACAGACTTTATGCGTTTGACCTTATTAACAGGCACAGGAGCCTCCGGAGAAATACGCTTGGCCTCTCCATAAAAATAACGGTCGAGCATAACGTCCCCAATCACAGCAATTTTTAAATTTTGGATATGTTCAGCTAAAAAAGCAGTACATGACAAATTCGTCACTTTATTCACCATCCACCAATTCGCACAGAATATGGCCAATCAAAATATGTATTTCCTGCGCCCGAGCCGTAACCGGGCAGGGAACAGCCATGCAGATATCACAGACCTCTGCCATCTTGCCACCCCCCTGAGCCGTCATTCCGATGCACTGTATCCCTTTAGTTTTGGCAACATCAATAGCTGCCAATACATTTTTACTGTTACCCGAAGTTGATAATCCGACCAAGACATCACCGGCACTCCCTAATGCCTGCACCTGCCTTGCAAAAACAGTATCGTAACCATAGTCGTTAGCTACCGCGGTCAAAATAGAAGTATCTACGGTCAAAGCTATAGCCGGCAGACCGTTGCGCTCCTTTTGAAAGCGTCCTACGAATTCAGCCGCCAAATGCTGACTGTCGGCAGCACTGCCGCCGTTGCCGCAAAACAAAACCTTCTTGCCGTTTTGCAAGGCACGTCGAATAATTTCCGCACTTTCTGCAACCTGCTCTAAAATTCTGCTTTCTGCAACCTGCTGTGCCAAAGTAATATGTTCAGCAAAACGCTGTTTAATGATTTCCATAGTTCACCTGCTTCACCAATTAAGTAAATTATAACGTACCCTAAAGGTATTATTTTTATTAGACTCATGATTCTGCTCATATTCAAATTCAATCGCCCAGCAGCAGAACCGGTGCGTCCATCTGTAATTTGTTTCATAATTACTGTGTTTGCCCAAATCATAACGGTTGACAATCGTAAAAGTGTTTTTATCATCCAGTTTAAAGCTCAGTCCGTTGCGCAACTCCCTGCCCATGTCAGGCTGTCCATAATCATAAAGATTACTGGTAATATCTTCACGATAATAACCGACCCAGGTATCCCATTTCGGAGCCAGTTTTTGCCCTAATGTCGCATAATACATCATTGTAGATTTTGTTTCATCTGTATAGCTTTCTGTTACCCACTTTTTACCTACAGTCAGATCAAGGAAGGTATTTTTACTGTTGAACAGATAAATACGGTCATGATTCAAGTAAGCAGCATACTCTGTATGCCAGCTTTTGATACTGCTCTTTTCGTTACGCCATAAACCATGAGTAATATACGCACTGTATGTCAACGGCAAATTATCGATCAAACGATGGTTTTTATAATATAAGCCGATATCTCTTTCTTTGCGGATCCATTCGTCATCTTCTTCATCCCAGCCGTCCTGAAACTTTATATTAAAGTTACGCTCATCGTGATTGATGCCGTACATGGGTTTATAACCGGCCTTAGAATAATAAGCCAGATCGGCATAAAAATCTGTTTTCGGACCTAAATTATAATCGACCTGCAGCTTAGCATACATTCCGTTATCGCTGCCGTCATACCCGATACGCGGCATGATTCTATTTTCACTCTCACCATCTAATCTATTGACCCATAAATCACGCGAGTAGATATGCTTGCCTTTGGCATAAACCTTAACATCTCTGGCGACCATTTTTTCTTTGGGATAAATCTCAAAAGTTTTTGCAGTTATCAGCAGACAAGGATCATGCTCCACCGCAGGACAGCGTGTTGTCTGTCCACCCTCGTCCACAACTATTTTATCCGGATAAATCGTTGCATGAGGTGCTTTAAAATAGTCTTTGGCACCTTTGCCGTCAATTTGCTTGATCTCACCGGTCTTAGAATTAAAATTATAATGGACCCATTCCCCATTCATGGTAGTATCCGGCTCCTGCAGTGTTCCGCCCTGCTTGAGCCAGACATCCCCGGTCTTCATATTGCCTTCAGCCCTGGTAGTCAGAATAGTTTCATCCCCCTGCACTATCTTGACATTACCTTCAGCAAAAAAGTCTCCGCTGCCCTGGTCATATGTAGCACTGTCACTCCATAAGGTTATCGGCATCGGCTCAGCAGACTCCGCCTGTTTCTTCTTCTTGCTCTTATCTTTAATTACACCAGCTTCCCGCTCCTGCTTCTGTTCCTGAAAATCAGGCGCAGCATAACGCGAATCACCGGTAACATAGTCGTCGGCAAAAGCTGCCTGTGATACTGCTAAACTCATTAAGCAAGCAGTTGCTAAGACTTTCTTCTTCATGCTTTCTCTCCTCAGTCAAATTTATCATTTATAAAAAAGCATACAAATATCCACTACATATTATATCACAATTTTAAATAAAAAACCCGCCACTAAGGCGGGTTTTACTGATAATTCAAATTTTATTTTCCCTGATAAACCATACCCTGGATAGTAGTATCTTCCATAGTCTGTACATAAGTAGTAGAACCAACGGGAATGACAACTGCTTTACCGGTAACAAAGGCACCTCCTAAAGCACCGATAGGCCCTAAAACGATCATGCCGCCGATTGCCGCGCCTGCTGCACCGGCTGCAGTCTTAGCCTCCTGTTTAGCCAGATCGCCGATATAGGCCGGAACCTTAGTTCCGTCAAGAGCATAAACATGAGTAAAATCTACGTCAATACGGGCATCACGGCCAAAGTTGCGCGGCTGTACAACCTTTTTGATAGTACCTTCTCCTAAAGCACCTTTAGGAAGTACCAGCACATCATTCACATAAACATTGTCAGCAATTTTAAAATGCACAGGTTCACCTGCTTTGTCTTCTCTGCTGCTCAGCTCCTCAGTAAATTCTACTTTAATCACAGAATCCTTCGGCAAAGTAACGCTTTCAACAGAAATCACACCATCGGTAAAAGCGATATTCGCCAAAGCTTCCAATCTGGAAGAAAGAGAGCCTTCATCAATTTTGCCGTTAAGCATCATTTCTACTGCCTCGATACGGGTCTTGGCAGGACCACCGGACATACTTTCATTAAACTGCCATTCAATAGCGTTGAGTTTAGTTAAAAACCCGGCTTCATTACTGGCAGGGCTGCCTTTAAGATAATCATACAGGTTATCAATACGATCTAAAATAGCGTCGCTGGTAACAGTACCATAAACATCATCTTCCAAACTATCCATACGGCCGACCAATGCGCCTGCCTGCTCAGTACCATATAACATCTTTTCCATCGCGGAAATTTTATCAGTAGCAGACATTTGTGTCACTGCTGACGCAGCCGGCACAGCACCGCCCAAATCATCAGCATTCATGGCAAAACCAGGCGCAACTGATGTTACACAGAAAACCAAAGTCAAAAGCAAAGTAAGGAGTCGTCTTTTCATTACAATACCTCCGTTATTTATTATTTTTATGAAGCTATTATACCATATAAAGTGCGTAAAAAAAATAGGCGACCACAAGATAATGTGGTCACGCCTTTATTTTTTATAATTATTTAACACTTCTGTCACAGATTCAGTTATTTCATCCATTTTCGCAAACCTTCTTCTATGCTGAGCACGCTTAGACGGCTTCAGCTCTTCCATAGACTTGCGGTATTCTTCTATCGGCATTTCAAAAAAACGCTGATCTTTACATGCCTGCCCTTCGCATTCCTGCCAGAAATCATCCAGCGAGGTTTTTAATTTACGGTCAATGCGCACATGGTTCATTGCATAATATCCGGCATTAGAAACCGCATATAAATGCTTACAGCCCAATCCTGCCGCTACATTCCTGATACCATAGAAAATCAGATTTTTAGTACGGTAACCAAAAAAAGCTTTGGTCAGACCTTTTATGATCTCACTGCCGTTAGGCGTTCCCTGTAACGCGCCTATCCACAGCGACATTTCATTATCTTCCGGTGACGGCGCCAGCCAAAACATAATTTGGTACAGCTCGTCTGCACCCAACGAAAGCACCAGCGAAAGGCACCCTTCCTTACGCTGTCCTCCATGAAACCACAGCTCCATTACCAACGGCTGCTCTTCATATGTATCTTCCCACAACCTGATACGTTCGCCATTAACATATAATTTTGCTATAGCTTCATCGTTAAATATATTTTCCATATATTCAATATGATTCTTTACAATGGCAATACGCTCATCCCAGGTAGAACCCTTATAAAAAAACGCACGGGCAGTTTGTTCCACAAAGGAAGTTGTATGTTTGAGCATCTCTCTACGCAAAGGAGTCGTTTGAAAAAAATCCAATAAAGCTCCAATCTGACTTTTATGTAAACCACATCTTATTCTAAAAACAATATATCTTTTTCTTTCTTTAAGCTTTTTTACATTGTATAGATCATGCCCAATATATTTTAAAATTTTTTTATCCATTACTACCTCTCCAGTTATATCGTTGAACATATTATATCACAGTTTTCAGTAAATCAGAAAAAGCATTCTGCAATATTTCTATTACAATGCCATTATCAAATTACTATTATTACAATCAATCATAAAAAAACGACCGCCAAAGCGGTCGTTTTTAGAGCTCTTAAATTTAGAAAGTAAAGGTCACGTCAGTCCACAGCCTTTTATCTTTCAAGCTGCTGCCTTCACTGGTAACAGTTTTGGCTTTGGTATCATAATAGGCCAAAGTAGCAACGATGTTTTTAGCAACAGCATAGTTTGCGCCTACCGCATAACCTTTAAAGCCTGTATTCCAGAAAGTATTGGCATCGGTAGTATGTTCCCAATAAGTACCTTCGCCCTGATCATAGTAACGGGCAAAAATACCATAAGAACCGGCATCAGATGCCTGAGCGCCTTTATAATTCAAACCAACGGTCCAGCCATCGTCGTCAGAATTTCTTTCACCGTCCCAGTTAGAATTGAGGTACATACCAGAAAGTGTCAGATCATTATTAAAGTTATATGCTGCACCAACATGCCAGATCCCGTCATCTTTACCAGAATCTCTGCCCATAACATCCTGGAACTTCACATAACCGGCAGCCAGGTTCAGCGAATCGCCAAGATTACCGGAAACCTCACCGCCGTAATATCTGTTAGCGATTGTTTTAGTTGCAATAACATTATTGACATCGAAATCAGTATCGTCGGAAGCCTTACCCATATAAGCTTTAACTTTAATGCGGTCGCCATAGGTAGCAACCAGGCCGTCAGCCTGGGCATCCATAATATTGCCGTCTGCCAGGAAGGCATCGATACGGCCTGCCTGCAAGCCAACGCCACCAACGCGGCCATTGACATAAGCACGTTTAAAATCTGTGCCCTCATCACCCTGATCATTGCTGAAGTCCTGAATATTCTGGATCATAGCCGTGTAAGTCCAGTCATCATTGATCTGACCATTCAGCCACAAACGGCTACGCAAGTCAGAATCATATTTGCTGCCCTGATTAGCTTTTGCTTTTTGGTCAACGTAGCGGGCACGAATTTCACCAGTGATTTTTACATTATCTGATTTCTTTTCAAGACCGGCAACACGCACGCCTAAAGAATCAAGCTCATCGGCAAATTCAGCTGCCAGACGATCTACATTAGCGCCTTTAGCCATAGCTTTGGCTACGATCTGTGCCATTTCATAACGGGTCATCAAACGATCGCCGCCGAAAGTTCCATTAGGATAACCGTCAATAATACCTTCTGCCGCCAGTTTATTGACAGCATCATAAGCCCAGCTGTTTGCCGGCACATCAGAAAACGGATTAGCTGCGTAAGCCGAAGCAGTTACGCCTAAAGCCATCGCCATACCTAAAACTACAGATTTGTTCATTTTCTATTCCTCCTCAGGAAAGATATTTTCTGCAGTCCGTAAATTCCAAACAGAAATCAACAACATTTCGGACAAGTCACCTTGTCACCTCTTCCGTCTGCTGCCGCCTGCTCCTGAAATCTATCGGCTACGTCACCTATCTTAACCCCCGTCAACCCCAGATGCAAATTAGCTTAATTGCAAAAAAGTTTAACTTTAAACAAGTTAATGGAATAAAAAAATTTAAGAAAGCTTTATTGAAACAAATTCAGCCAGCAGATCATCTTCAACCAATTTCAGCATAAAATAAAAGAAAGCGGACGCATACGCGTCCGCTTAAGTCTCTAAGTTAATCTTAGAAAGTAACGATCAATTGAGACCACAAGGTTTTCATTTTGTCGTCAGAATAGGTTTGTTTCAGATCATAGTATTCGATACCGGCGATCATGTTTTTAGCAACAGTATAGTAACCAGCTACGCTGTAACCTTTGAAGCCTTCACCGGAATAGGTCGGGCCATATTCACCGTTCATGGTGTGTTGGATAGCAGTACCTGCAGCTTGTTGATAGTATTTAGCAACTAAGCCCACAGAACCCGGTTTGGAAGCTTTAGCGCCGCCCAAAGTACCGGTAACTACAAAGCCGTCTTTATCTCCTTCAAGATCTTCAACATCAGATCTCAAGTACATAACGCCCAGGGATGCTTTATCGCTGAAGTTATAAGTTGCGCCAACGTTCCAGATGCTGTCGTCGTCGCTGGTGATAGGAGTAGCATCACCTTCAAATTTAGTCCAGCCGGCTTCTGCATTTAAAGCGCCGATTTTACCATTAACGCGTGCGCCATAAATTTTATCGAAGCCCCAGTTTTTGAAAGAGTTGGTCGGTTTGCCATAGAAGGCTTCCAATTTCACTTCTTTACCGAAAGTCAGGTTTACACCATCATAACGGGTATCATAGATATTACCATCTGCAAGGTTCAGGTTCTGACGACCTGCAGAAACGCCTACAGCACCGATTTTACCTACAACGTAAGCACGTTGGAATTCAGTGCCTTCATTGCCGATATCATCTGCTAAATTCTCGTCATTTTGCAGCATACCAACATATTTCCAGTCGTCATTGATTTGACCGTTGATGGAAATACGGGAACGCAGTTTGGAACGATAACCGTCGATATCGCCGGAATAATCAGTGTAGTCATAACGTACCTGACCAGTGATTCTAACGTTATCAGATTTTTCTCCAAAGCTGCAACGCGTACGCCAAGGCTGTCCAGCTCGTCAGCAAATTCAGCTGCCAAACGGTCTACGTTAGCGCCTTTTGCCATTGCTTTTGCTACGATTTGAGCCATTTCGTAACGGGTCATCAGGCGATCGCCACCAAAAGTGCCGTTGCCATAACCGTCAACGATACCAGCTGAAGCCAGTTTGTTTACGGAGTCATACGCCCAATGGCCTGCCGGCACATCGGAGAAGGGGTTTGCAGCATAGGCAGAAGCAGTTACGCCCAATGCCATTGCCATTGCAAGTACTAAAGATTTTTTCATGTTTCTTTCCTCCTCGGAAATTTATTAAGCCAAGTTTTTCAGCTCATAACAATTTCCTAAGGAATGCGCCATACGAGTTACCTAGTTTCCTCTACGGCCATCCGCTTTTCAATTATTATAAACTTTAAAAACTATAAGCTTTAGTTTATTTTAGCGTGCGTTTCTAGTTTTTGCAATACTATTTCATATTTATCTAATTTAACTAAAAATCAGTAAATTCCGCTTTTCTTTTGCTTTTGATAATAATAAATCGCCTATATTTTAAAATCCATTTTTTCCGCTTTATGTATTCTCTTGAAAAAAATTTTCTTACTTGTTCCAAAGTATACAAAAACGGCCGCATATGCGGCCGTTTTTAGTTCAGATTACTTAATTAACTGCAAAAATCTGTCTTAGAAAGTGATCGTCAGATCAGTCCACATGATTTTGTCTTTATCACTGGTATCAAATTTAGATTTAGTATCATAGTAAGCAGCAGTTAAAACCATATTTTTAGCAACAGTATAATTTGCACCTACACCATAACCTTTAAAACCTTGTCCGTCAAAGGTATTAGCATCAGTAGTATGAGCAATATAGGTTTGTCCGCCTAAATCATAATAGTTGGCAAACAGGCCCCAGGAACCTTTTTTAGCTGCTTCCGCACCCTTGAAGGTCAACCCTACAGTCCAGCCGTCATCATCAAGGCCGTCAAGATCAACATCATGATAGCTCATATCGCCTTTAAGGTACATGGCATTCAAAGCAAAATCGCCAAACTCAGTACCGGCACCTACGAACCAGATTGCATTATCAAGTTTACTGTTTTTAGCTAAAATGTCTTTAAAGTTATAGTAACCTGCAGATGCGTTGAATTTACCGAAATCAGCAACTACAGCGCCGCCGGCATAGCTGCCGCCGGTAGTTCCGGAAACGCCCAGCTTATCGAGATCGTCAGTTGCCTTACCAGCGGCACCAATGATCTTGATTTTATCGCCGTAAGAAACTTCCACGCCATCAGCACGATTATCATAGATATTACCGTCAGCAAAGAATGCATTGTAACGGCCGGCAGTTACATCCATACCGCCGAGTCGGCCTTCCAGATAGGCACGTTGGAAATCAGTGCTTTCGTCACCGGAATCAGTAGACAGATCCTGCGTGTTCTGCAGCATACCGGTATATTTCCAGCCGTCATTGATCTGACCTGTGATCCAGATACGGGAACGCAAAGTGCTTTCATAATCGTTGGAAATGCTGCCTTTACCTTCATGGTTAGCATACAAAGCACGGAACTCACCTGTAATTTTAACATTATCAGATTTTTTCTCCAAAGCTGCAACACGTACGCCGAGACTGTCCAGTTCGTCAGCAAATTCAGCTGCCAAACGATCTACGTTTGCGCCTTTGGCCATTGCTTTTGCTACGATTTGTGCCATTTCATAACGGGTCATCAGGCGATCGCCACCAAAAGTGCCGTTGCCATAACCGTCAACGATACCAGCTGAAGCCAGTTTGTTTACGGAATCATACGCCCAATGGCCTGCCGGCACATCGGAGAAGGGGTTTGCAGCATAGGCAGAAGCAGTTACGCCCAATGCCATTGCCATTGCAAGTACTAAAGATTTTTTCATGTTTCTTTCCTCCTCGGAAATTTATTAAGCTTATAAAGACTTTGCGCTCAAATAAATAATTCCGAATCTCCTTTAGTGCGAGTTGCCTTGTTTCCTCTACTTACAGAAATCCATTTCATTATTTTTTTGATCTAAAAGTATAAGCTTTTATATATTCTAAACATTGGCCTTCCTTTTTGCAAGGTTAATTACTATTTATTTATTTTAACTGAAAATCAGTAAATTCATCATTTTATAAGCTTTTAATTATTTTTTCTGCCAACATCCCATAATTTTATTTTTAAAAATTGCATTATTACACCAAAAATTATTTTCGCCTATCCTATCTCTATTCTTATAAAATAAGGCCATTGTATATAACAAATGAATTATGTTAGAATAAGTAAATTACGAATATAAAGGAGGTCCTAAAATGAAAAAAACACTGCTTACAGCAGGTATCATCCTGGCAGCCTGCCTGCCTTCATTCAGCTCCGAAGCCTCAAATAATATTATTCCGCCCCCCTCTCGAAACAGCTGTTATCAAAACGTCAGCAGTTATACGAACATAACCCTGGGCATGGCCGATAGGGAACGCAAAGAACAGGAAGCCTGGGACCGTGAAAAGAAACGGCGCGGCAAAGAATATGAATCCGACAAGCAAGAGCGCCGGGACCGTGAACGCTGGGAACGTCAGGAAGATAAAAAACGCACAGAGGAAAACCGTCACCATAAAAAAGACAAAAAACGTAAGAATGACAGTGATTTTGAACGTCAGCGCAAATGGAAATTCGACCCTTCCCAATCGGGAGGAGAAGGCGACTGACAGCAGGAACTAAAAAAGGGGCAGCTGATCTATGATCAGCTGCCCCTTTCAATAATAAGCCTATTTAAATTGGGTCACCTTTTTCAAATAACTGCGTACCGTCTTGGCAAATTCTTCGCTCTTCCAATCACTGCGTACAGTCAAAATCTCTTCAATTTCCATATCGTCAGAATACTTTTTAACATAATATCTGCCCGTAACTTTGTTCAAAAATGCAAACTCACCGCTCATATCCAGCTTCAAAGTAGGCTCGCGACGGGGAAACAAAGCTTTATCATCCAGTTTATCAAGCGACATAGCAATAACGATATCCGCACCGCTTTCACGGGCAATACGTTCCAGGTTGGCTTTACTGAAATCAGAAATATTCCTGCTGCCTACTGCCTTATCCACAACGTCCTCGGCAATCATATCAAACTCAGGAAACTTAAACGTATCCATGATCTCTTCCATGTAAATCATACTTGCAGTAGTGTTATCTTCTACATGGTTAGCCAGCGGAACAACAGCCAATTTTGCGGCTTCAGCCTTACCTGCTGCCGGCAGTACAAAACAAACAGCCAAAACAGCCATTAGTACAAAATTCATAATTTTTTTCATTAAAGAGCCTCCTCTATACCAGATTAGATGTCTACTCTGAACATCTTAGCACATTTTAACTGTAAAAAACAAGAGGAGATACAAATTTGCTTTTTTCACAAGAACCTTTGTTAAATTTTATTATGTTTTCTTTAAAAATATAAATGATAAAAAATAACGTCAGCCTTAATGGCTGACGTTATTTTTTATAAAACTACGGATTATTTTCCCGCAACCTTTTTAAAGGCATTACGCACTACATTCTGCAATACTTCATGTTCCCAGTCACCGCGCACCGTAACGGCTTCCTCGATCGTTCTGGTATCACGCAGGTCTTTATAATAATAAGCACCGGTAACAGTATTCAGCGAAGCAAATTTGCCGCGCAGATCCATTTTCAAAGTTGCTTCTTTACGCTGCGGCATCCGCTTAGCATCCAGTTTGTCCAGCTGCATAGCCACTACAACGTCAGCGCCGGTAGCCTGAGCGACCTTCTCTAAAGCAGCTTTGCTGTAATCAGCAAGGCCATTTTCACTGCCGATAGCTTCCAGCACTACATCCTCACCCAAAAGGTCAAATTCAGGATAACGGAACAGCGCCAAAGCTTCCTGCATGTAAATGGTACCGGCCAGTTCATCGCCGGCAACATGATTAGCCAGCGGCACAACGGCTACTTTAGCCGCTTCGGCCCTACCGCCTAACGGCAGAGCAAAGCAAACCGTTACTAACGCCAAAAGCACATAATTAAAGAAATTTTTCATTATTTACCTCCTTCAGTAAAAAGCATCTGAAGATATCTTAACACATTTCCTAACAATCAAAAACTGTTTTGTTGAAAAAAGCGGCTG
>ULOG01038732.1_pt1 | contig 32590 bp, 25 predicted proteins | sample 1952401 | NCBI WGS metagenome assembly ULOG01 (sample SAMEA4835598, study PRJEB28245) | human gut metagenome | biome: gut microbiome; material: fecal sample | place: Denmark | collected 2008
TATATATAATATAAAATTTTGGCACACACTTTTTTTCTCATTTTAGCTAACTGTCAACTGTCAACTGTCAACTGTAGAATGCAGGCGTGGGCGATGAAAAATCGACGTTCAACAGTTGACAGTTGACAGTTAGTGAAAATCCACTTTCAGACTTCCTGCATCTGCCTCCTTTTGAAGCTCCTTTACCTTCAGAAACAGAAAACGGTGCCTTCCGCGCGCGAAAATATTGCTTTCATGTCTGTATATCAGTGTGTTATAATTATTAACACATTTTACCGATTTCATTAACATATTTTCACCGCTTAGCGCCCTGTTTTATTTGGCGGGACACGAAAGTCCCCTTATCTTTGCCTTCGTAATGAAGAACGAAGAATGAAGAATGAAGAATTTGCCTGCGGCCGGAGCAAGATCATTTTCAATCTTCAATTCTCAATTATCAATTAATTAAGCACAAATTTAAAACAACAAAGCTATGTCAACAATCGGAACATTAAAGTACAGACGTTATCAGGCCAAGTCGCCTCAGGGGACTGCTATAAAACGGCTAATGAACGAGAAACTTTTTTGGGAAAAACATCATCCAGACGCTGGCCACTATCCTGACTGCCGTCAGAACCACGCTGGCGTAGCCAGCTGCATGTAAAGAGTTCAGATTTCTGAAATAAAAAGCACGCACCACTTCACGAACCTTGTAGAAAGGGGATGAGGGACGGTCATTTGTTTCACTCCACTTATATCCGAGCTTTTTCTTTTACACCCAAACACACATCAAGAATCAATGATATTGCAATTATAATAAAGCAAATCGGCATTTATCTATTTTATACAACCCAAGACATTAATTTTGCTATCAAGTTAGAATTAGCGACCTTAAAAGGACAAAGAGCAATTACGAAGACTACGCAATTGTTATTTGTTCCCAAGTATCACGTTTAGAAACATAACTATTATATCTAAATCACAACAAGCAGAAAATAGAGAACGTAAAAAAAGATATTAGAAATAAAGGAACGATATCTATTTTTAATAAGCAACTTAAACTGTCAACCTGAAGCATTCATCGAATTCTATAGTCCTCATTCTATAAAAAATCTTAATCCAAGAAAATTATAGGATAAGTAAAATCAAAGTACTATCTTTGTTTTAGTTTACTATAAAATCAGAAGACTCTGAAACAACATATAGGAATTTAACTTAGCCTCCGTCTTAATGAAGGGGAACATTATATTCATGGAAAAGATTCAATTACAAGTTGGCGACGTAGTAAAGGGTATTGTAAAAGATACCCAAAAGATTTATGCGCTTATTTCACTTGGTAACGTAAAGGCTATTTTGCCTTCAATAGAATATTCATGGCATAAAGATTTTAACATCAATAATATCATGAAAGTTGGCGAAGAGATTACTGCCGTTGTAATAAATTTATCTAGGAATAAAGTTATATTAAGCATTAAGAGATTGAAAAAAAACCCATGGAAGGATATTGATAAAAAATACGTAATAGGTCAGATAGTAAGAGGAAAAGTCAATAAAATAGTAGATTACGGTGCATTTATAGAACTTGAAGACGGATTACAGGGATTGCTTCACAAAAAAGAAATATCTTCAACTGGAAAGGTTGAGCCTTCATCGATACTATCAGAGAATCAAGAAATAGAGGTGAAGATAATATCAATAGAAACGAATAAAAAAAGGATCGCTTTTTCCATCAAACATCAAGTATAATCAACTCTGCACTGACACTATATGAATATAAATCCAATATACATAGACAAAAGTCTAGTCATTGGCCATATGAAAGAGGTTGATTTGTCTGATCTCCCTGCCATTCCCTATGAATCAAATGTTATAGGACCAACACTTATCGGCCTTATTAACCGTTGTCGTTCCTACGACAATTTTGCCTTTGCCATAACAAACAATTATGGAGTGGATGCCAATGCTACTCCATATTCACCTGTACAACTATTCATTGATAAGAATGAATGGATTGATGAAGAAGAAATTAATGAAAACAGATGGATAATTTTTGAATTCAATAAACAGCCAAGCCATACACGTCACAACGCAATGCAAGTAAGATATCTGCGTCCGACTCTCGAAGATTATCTCATAGCCAAAAACTATGTTGGAGAATATTCGCAGATTCAAGGACAGATTCAAAGCAATGGTTATAGTGAAAGAATCAATATAAATTTAGAAGAAGCTGTAAGCTCTATTTTTTTCGCTTCAGTTAAAGGAAAGCAGCTAATACTTAATGATCTCTATAAGAGGAAGTCTGTAGATTGTAATGAATGGGAAAACTACCTTACACATTTAACACAAGAGGAGAAAAATAACTTCGTATTTGATGAAGTCAAGTTAAAGCCAACGGCTGAGCTCAGAATGACTTTGTCTGCAAAACTCAGCAAAACAGATTGGTTATTACATCCATCTGTCATTGCTTATCTCAATTCCAACATTGACTCCACAGAAAACTTCATCGAAGGTACACTAAGATATATAGAATCAGATGACAAGGATAGATTATTGGAATATATTGCCAATAGCTCAATAAGTTCGGATAAACTGAAGATCAAACTATTTACAACTTTATTTTCATTGACAATATACAACAGTATTTCTGACAAGGAGAATATTGTCAAGGAATGTGAAGCACAGGGAGCAAAGAAAGTTACCCAACTATTTTTATTTCATCTGCAAAATTTGCCTGAAGTTGATACAAAGATGCTTTCTAAGCAACTATCAAAAGGAACTTTCATTTCATCCATAAAGTTACTTAATACTACAGAAGCCTATCAACTACTGAACAGATTAGATGAACAATTTGCCATAGACATTATCACTAACGAATATCGTGGAACTGATTTGTTCAATCTCTATATCGGGGATAAATGGAACACCTTGAAAAGTGAAGTCCCCTATATTGCCTTCGATATCGAATCTGATGGTACGAATATAAGTCAGTTTGCATTCCTTTCAGAAGATAACATACGCGCATACGAAGGTGATGACCAACTAAACTCACTCATAAGAAAGCTCAAAAGACAAGAGATTATTGTAGGTCATAATATCAAGCAATGGGATCTGCCAATTCTTGAAAGCAAAGGACTACAGACAGACGCATTTGTGTGGGACACCCTTGAAATGGAAATTTTATTGAATCCATGCCGCTACGCTTACTCCCTCCACACCACCCATAATGCAGAAGATGATACAAAGTTAGTGAATGATTTGTTCTGGAATCAGTTGTTCCGATTATCTAAAGATAGAGAATTGGTGGAACAACTACGCCTTGTACTACCAAAGCAGATAAACGAAATACTGCAAAGCCTACAAGTTGAATACTTCGCTGAACACTTCAAAAATACAGCAAAAGAGAATCAACAATTTTTTCAGGAGTTACGGCCTCTCAGCAACAAGCTGTCGAATAAATTAGCAGAAATAGACGCCATTCCTTCTGATGAACCAACATTAATTGTAGCCCCCGAAAACCTTTGGGCGCGTATTGCTCAGAGGGTACATATAACATTTCCTGTTGTAAACGACTATCTAAAGTATCTTTGCATAGACACAAAGAAACTATTCGACAGCCCCCTAAATTCTGTCATAGAGCAGAAAATTTTAGAACGATTCTGTACCCTTTCCAAAACGCCCCTCTTGGAAAATCTTGCTCAATATCTGAAAACGGTGGATGAGAAAAGCAACAAAATCACCTTTACGGCAGAAAAACTCAATGATTATCTGACTGTATGCAGAAGCCATATTGACTGCATTGACATCAATGCATTTGAATCAAAATATGTCACGACCAAGCCATACAAACATATTTATATTATAGGCACAGAGCTACATGATCGTGTTCACAAATGCAAGATATGTGAAGATAAATCGTTTGCAGACCTTATTGCTTCAGGAAGTAAATTGCCATTTATAATGGCAAATACTAATTTTGCTCCCATCAAAAAAGATGAGCTCGTACTGTTAGGCATATCCAAGCCCAAACTAACTGCAAACATCTGGGTTGAACGTCAGAGAAATGGGATGTTCGCATTTTATCTCAACTACCAATATCAGGTATATAGAAAGAATTTTTTTGATAATTTTAAAGTTAAGCCTTCTGTTATCAACTGGGAACTCGATGGTGAAGATAGAGACAGAATTAATCTGACTCAGGTAAGTCGCGTTAAAAGTGCAACAGACATTGCTCGCGTAAACGTTTCAACAACCGAAAGAAGTAAATACTGGTTATTTCAGATGGAAATATTAAAGAAAATTCACTCTGAAAATCCGTCTTTACCTATGGTGTATGTTGTCAATGATCTGAGCGAACACGAGGAACTGGTGGCATACGCTACATCATTAGGATATTATATTCCGAATCAAGGAACCGGTTTTCGCAAGCTAGAATATATTGGTAACCATCCCCATGGTATGATAATCATCAGTAAAAAACAATTTGAGGATGGTATTGGATCTTACCGTACGGACAAACCATTCTGCTATGTGTGGGACAATATGGATATTGATCGCTACATGCTAATGTGGGACAAGCTGCCTTTTGAAAATGACCCAGAAGAAGATGCTGACGCTGAACGTGATGACAAGAATAGTCATACCACCGCCCGTCAATGTATCCACGCTGCATGGCCAATTTTTGAACACTATTGCTCGCTTGTAATGGCTAATAGTCCGGATACTCGCTTCTATGTTCTTGACCCGCACTTCGACGATTATGATGATCTCGCCAGCAGTTGTAAGGCACAAGCATTCAAAGTCAAATTGTGGAGCGATAATAAAACTTACAAATCCGCTCTGGCACTCGCAAAAGAGTATTTTAAAGATAGCAGAGATGCTGAACAAGATATTGATATCGCTCAACAAAAAAAACTAATTCTTGCACAATGGAAATTCAAGAATTGGAGAGATAATCAGGAAGAGATTATCAACTACATGCTGGAGAAGAAAGGAGACTGCATCATATCAATGCCTACAGGTGGTGGTAAGTCCATTTTATTTCAAGGTCCCGCTATAAGCCGCGCTATGTTCACAAGACGGCTCACATTGGTTATTACTCCTCTACGTGCCCTCATGCAAGATCAAGTAGAAGAGCTTTGGAAGCGAGGTTTTGTCAACAATGTCGATTATCTAAGTGGTGATCGTCTATACCCAGAAGTACAAAACATCTATCGCAGGATTCGGTCAGGCGAACTGGCATTGCTCTTCATCACACCTGAACGGTTTCGCGTACGTTCGTTCATTAATGTGCTGTATCAACGCATGGAAATGGATGGAGGTTTAGAATATGTAGTCTTTGATGAAGCGCACTGTATCTCCCAATGGGGACAAGATTTCCGTCCTGATTACAGAAATGCAGTTTTAGCATGCATAGACTTCCGCCAAAAATATGACTTCATGTTTGCCATGTTCTCGGCAACAGTGACAACTCAAGTAGAATCGGACATTCGTTCTTTCTTACCTGGAATACAAAGACTTGGCCAAGCACCTGAAGATTATAATCCTATTCGACAGCATATTGGCATCTCCTTTAAGGTTACTGAACATGAAGATGAGGTAAGAATAAGAAATATTGTTCAGTACATCAACGAAAAGAAAATAGACTTTAACAAAAGTTGTATGATTGTATTCTGCCGAACCCACAGCCAGTGTGAGGAAACGGCAGACTCACTATCAGAGATTTGTGCTTCAAAAGAAGCCGGAGAAATTTTATCAAAATGCATTGACCACATTGGATACTATCACGCAGGATTGGATGCTGACCATCGCAATGACATATACGAGAAATTCAAACGAATAGAAGGTGTAGAACCAATTTATATACTCTGTGCGACAAAGGCATTTGGCATGGGTATGGACATACCAAACGTGCATTATGTAGTCCACTATACCCCACCTTCGGTTCTCGAAGATTATCTTCAAGAAGTAGGTCGCGCTGGTCGTAGTCACAGCATGTATGAAGATGCATTCCCAAATGGGAGCCAGATTCCGGCATTATGCTTTACTTCAGGAGAAGATTTCAAAAAGTTGAAGGATCTTCTGGTAAAAAGCCAAATGAGCTGGTCAAACCTTACTGATGCCAAAGAGAAAATTCTTGGATTCATTCAGCAATTCCAAACACTTGAAAAGACTATGGTAGAACCAGTTGTTGTGCCATTCAGTGTATGGGTAAAAAATGCAGAAGATTTCAATGACACCACAGCATCACGTCTTGCATTCCATTGGCTTGATCATATCGGTTACATTAAGCAGAGATATCTTGGTCAGACATGTCTTGATGTAACACTATATGATGATCATAGAAATTATTACAGCCGTCCATATACAAGTGTTGTCTATCAATATCTTTGCAATCAAGTCAAACAAAAGGGAGTAAGAACTCTTGTTTCCATAAAGGATCTCAGAGAAGAATTGAAAATTTCTCTGCCAAAAATGATCAATGAGATGATTCGTGGCATGGAGCAAGGGAAGATGCGCCTAAATAACACAATGCAATGCAAACTAATACCAAGACGTTATTGCGAAGCGAAGTACATGATTAAACATCGTGACAATCGCTTTACGTTGCATATTATCATAGAAGGACTTCGCAACCTTTTGTCAGAGTGTAAAAAGGACGTTCCAACGTACTTTGATCCCAATCAACGAGAGCAGCTTTATAAGCATCTCCTTGATGGAGTCAATTTTAATGGAATCGTCAAGAATAATGGAAAGGTCTATATGCCATGGTATAGCGATGAAGAAATTAATGCGCCACGTGGTGCAGTTACGATTGTAGAAACGTTCACGAAGAATATTATTACACGTATGGGCGCGCAGATGTTCAATATACTTCATTACATTCCTAGCATAACCTATCGTACCCATAAAAACGAGGAAGATGTTATTGCGGAGATAACCATCAAAAATGATGACTGGAGAAATTATCTGACAACATTGGAAAAAGATTGCCTAAAAATGATTGAATTTGTTTGTGTGCAGACAGGAGAATTCTGTTGGCCGCAGAAAATCATTGATCTTGGATGGACTTATAAGGGTGTAAGATATTACGAAGACGTACTTTCAATATTGCAACACCTACAATATGTTGAGCATTCACCACTTATAGAAACAGGTATAGAGGTACTTACAACTAATATATCCCATACACCTATTGATGATGGTATTGACGAACACTCTCCCATGTATAATTTCCGTCAAGATTTTGATAACCAGGAACGTATCAAGAAAGTTCGTTTGGCATGCATGAACATTTTCACGTTAGTGAAGATGGATGTCCAAGGGGCATTTATTCAGCGCTACTTCCAATGTCGCAACTACGAAGATTATCTTTCTCTTGCAGGAGAATATGTGCCGGAAGACTCTGATTTAATGAAAGAACTTACAGAAGAAGCTCTGAAACTTGAAGAAGAGAAGTTTTATGGCAATAAAGATAAGCATATTCCCCAAAACCTGGAACAAATAAAAATATATGAGCAGCCAAAGAATATCCATATCAATGTGTTAGCAGGCCCTGGTTCGGGCAAGACACACATGCTAACAATGAGATGCGCCCAATTGATTTACAAAGAACATGTTGAACCATCACACCTGTTAGTCCTTGCTTATAATCGAGCTGTAGTTGTAGAGTTACGTAACCGACTCAATGCTTTGTTTTCTCGTCTTGGAATGAGTCGAATAGCAAATCAGTTGAATGTCTATACCTTTCATGCTATGGCTAAGAAATGTATGGGTAGCAAGCTCAACAATATCAAAACAGAACTTTGGGAAGGTGCTTTCTTAAATTATTTACAGAATAATGAAAACGATTTCCGTGCACACATGCCACAGATAGAATTTGTACTTGTAGACGAGTTTCAGGATATTACTAAAACGCGTCTGCAATCCTTACTTTCTATCCATAATATTTTTCCTGATGCAAAGTTCTTCACTATCGGTGACATCAATCAGAGCATCTATGGATTTGATAGAGTTCCAAAGGATCAATGGGGCCATAAACTTCCGATTACTCCGAAAGAATATGCCCAAGCATTGAATCCACAGCCATACTATGACAAACTATATTCGACATTGAATCCAATTCGTTTGACAATGTTCACCAACTATCGCTCATACCAAAGTATATTAGACAAATCAAAGGAGTTCTTACCATTGGGAGCAAATGTCCCGAAATCAGCTTCCAGCATTATGGAATATGAGCCACATGAGCAATACGTATATGAATATACAGACAAACAATGGTTCAATGAACTGCCAAGCATAGTAGCATGGGCAGAAGAACAAAATGAATTTTCTGCAACGATCGAAGACAACGACCGCCTTCGTAAACTTCGTCACATCAGTACAATTGCTGTATTCTTCAGAAGTAATAACGAGGTTTATCGTGGTTATTCTAAGATAAAGAGTAGAGTGCCCAAAGGCGTACGTATCCGCATTCAAGGTGAAAGTCTTTGTGAGCTATGGCGCGAACGTGAGGTGTATTATCTCATCAGCACACTCTTGAAATATCCAAATCAATTGGTAGATTTTCACAATAACAAAACTGCTAACGGTATTCGAGAATTTATTAAGAAGAAGATGGTAGAATCTCCATCTTGGGATACATTTATGCTGGATGTTACTTACACACTGGCCCTGAATTATATTGAATCAATCCGTACCGATTACGAAAGTCATACCTGGAAAGATATGGCTGATTATATAAAAGAGATTGCAAGCAGAGACGATGGAGGACAAGTTTATAAGATTTACGATAATTATCGACACGAACGTATCTTACAAGATGAAAAGCTAACCATAGTACTGACAACCATGCACAAGGTTAAAGGACTGGAGTTCGATGTGGTCATCACCACACCATCATTTTCGAACTTACCTCTTATTTTTCATCGAAAATACGTAGCCGGCAAAGAACCTGTTGCAATGGAAGATGATTTTGCTGATATGGAAGAGGAAAATCGGTTAATGTTTGTGGCATATACCCGTGCAAAAAAGCGATTGTATATATTCAAAGGTGACAGAGAAAGGGCTTTAATGAATCATTCTATCTATATTGCTCCTGACTATGAGGCCTTGCGATATACGGAGAAAGAAGCGGGTATGGATAAGTATTTTTTGTCATATACAGCTCAAGGTCGTATATTTCCGTCAATCAATAATTATATTTTAAATAATGTTAAGAAAGACGATCTAATAGAGGTTAAGGTTGAAGATAATGGTTACTATATAGTTCATAATGGTAAAAATATAGGAAGACTATCAAGCAAAAGTAATATAATGATAAAAGCCAAAAATGAGGGAATCAGTAATTTAAACGGTTTTTTTGTCAGCAATGTGTTTGTATGGACGTATGAAGATACTCTTAATTCAGACAAAGCTAACAATACTGACTTTGCAAAATTTTGGTGCGATGCAGCCAAACAGAATGGCCATATTTATGTAGTTCAAATAGCCGGATTCGGCACAAAAATATAACACATGGAGCATATAAAAGAAAGTTTCAAACATGACTACAATCTTGCTGTTAAGTCATTCAATGAGAAAGATTATACATCATTTTTCCGTAATATACGCCCAGCAATAGAGCTACTGGGCAAACTTGCTATCTACGACATACTTGGTAAAAGCGATGCAGCAGATTTACTTGAAGGAAAGACATCTGTAGAATGGAAACGAGACACAAGGACTTTCAAGCTAATACAACATCCCCCTCATCATAAACCAACAGGTAGAGAATTCTGTGAACTTGTACCCCAGGTGTATTACTTTAAAAACTCAGATGTTGTCACAACTCGTTATGACGAGAATAAAAAACGCCTGAAACGCGGCTTGGATAGTTGTGCTGGAGCCTTATCACGCTATTACAGTATTGCAAGTGAATTTGGCAGTCATACAGGTAACACCGAAATGGACGAGAATGCACAGGCCATTAGTTGTGCATCATTTTTCATGGGATATTTTGACTTTATGAAGAGCAATAAGGTTTTATCTTCACCAACCATTACATTTTTGTATGGCTTGGATTTGTTTCAATATGACAATCCATCAATCATCGCAGAAGCTAAGCAACGCATTGATGAACTGATTTCTGAAATTGAAGAAAAAGAAACAGCACTACTCTCTGCTCAAAAACTTCAGGCAGAAGCAGAACAGGAACGACTTCAAGCAGTGCAACGTACATCAGAAGTGGAATCTCAACTTGAAGCCTTGCAGAATCAAATTGCAGAATTACAAGAACAATTATTGAACAGAGATACTACAAAAATAGAAGTAAATGATGATTCTATAACCCCGTCAACAACTGAAAGTACACAACCTCAGACAATAATATCACGCCATTTCAAGGAAATTATGCGGGGAGTAGCAAAGGGGAATGACGTTGATGAAGGATCAATGGATGATGATCAGTTAGATCTTATAGAATATACTACCGATAAATCGATGCTGGTTGCTGGTTGCGCTGGTAGTGGCAAGTCGGTTATTGCAATGCATAAGGCTGAACAATTGTATTCGGATGGTAAAGATGTGATTCTGATTGCATACACCAAGTCGTTAAACAGCTTCATGCGTGTAGGTAAGCCTGATGCTTCATTCAGATTTTATTACCACTACCAATGGAAGAAGATGAATATGCCAACAGCTGACTACATTATTGTAGATGAAATACAAGACTTTACTCGGGAGGAGATTCAAGACTTTATCAGCGCTGCAAAGAAATGTTTCCTATTCTTTGGTGACACAGCACAATCCATCTATCGCCAATATGGCAAACAGACGATGACTATTGCCCAAATTGCAAGAATGACAGGATTGAACACTCTGCAGCTATTCAACAACTATCGTTTACCACGTCCTGTTGCGAAGATAACACAAAATTATGTAGGTGTAGATGTAGCAGAGTATAAGGAGAAAGTATATCAGAACAAAGAAACGGAGCTACCAAGATTTGTTTATACTCAAACACCTGAAGACGAGTTTAATAGTATCACTCAAATTATAACTTCACATCCAAACAAGAGTATTGGAATTCTCTACTACTCAAATGAAGCAGTATTACAAATGAATAAACAATTGCTTGACAGAGGAATACAATGTGAGTTCAAATATAATGATACAGATGGAGAGAAACGCAATGTTAGCAATTTGAATTTCAACACACTTATCCCCAAAATTATGACATACCATAGCGCCAAGGGACTTCAGTTCGACATTGTCGTTCTTCCACAGTACAATGGTGCAAATGATGTAGAATCAAAGAAAGCACTTTATGTGGCAATGACACGTACAATGCATAAGTTGTATGTACTATACTCGACTCCAGAACTACTGTCACCATTAAAAGAGGTTCCTTCTCACTTATATCTTAAAACTTTATAAATGGGATAATTACAAAATTGAAAGAAACTGAATCTATAGTTAGCATTCGATGAATTACAAATACTAACTTAACCCATACCATATTGCGACTGTCACTATAATCTAAGTAGTTGTAGCCGCTGTTATCTCAATACAACGCAAACAGTATTCAAAGTTTCTTCGCCCTCGGCTCAGAATGACAAGTGGAGATGGAAGAAAAGACAGGCGTCACCTCGGCCATGCAAAACAATAAGCGAGCTTATTTTTTTGCATTCCGCTCGGTTTGCACTATCTTTGCATTCATATTCAAAAAAGACGTATGAAGAAAGATAGCCAAGTGATATTCGACCGCAACGTGATAGAGTTCGTCACCGTGGCGGCGGAGTTCTGCAAATTCATCGAACAGGCCGAAGGAAGCAAACGGACGGCCTTCGTGGACACTACCCTGAAACTGCTGCCCCTGCTATACCTCAAGGCATCCATGCTGCCGCCCTGCGAAATGATGGGCGAAGAGGCGCCCGAAACCTTCGTCACCGAAGAAACCTACGAGATAGTGCGCATGAACCTGGCCGCCATCCTGGCCGAAAGGGACGACTATCTGGACGTGTTCGTGAGCGACATGAAGTACAGCGACCAACCCATCACACGATATATCTCCGAAGACCTGGCGGACATCTACCAGGACATACGCGACTTTATCTTCGTCTTCAGGCTGGGACTGAACGAGACGATGAACGACTCACTGGCCATCTGCCAGGAGAACTTCCGCCTGTACTGGGGACAGAAGCTGGTGAACACGCTCCGCGCCCTGCACGAGGTGAAATATGCCGGACAGGACGACGACGAGGAAGGCGACGGGGACGAGCTGGAAGAGGAAGAGATTTGAGAGTGGAGAGTGAAAAAAGAAAACTGAACCGTATGATCATAAGAAGAACCATTGCGAAAGAAGAACTGAGCGAACTGCCCAAAGCGGCTTTCCCCGGAGAGATACACGTGGTGCAGACGCCGCAGGAGGCCGAAAGGGCGGCCGCCTACCTGAAAAACTGCCCCGTGCTGGGCATCGACACCGAGACGAGGCCCTCGTTCAGCAAGGGGCGGGTCTACAAGGTGGCGCTGCTGCAGGTGTCCACCGAAGACCACTGCTTCCTGTTCCGCCTGAACCAGACGGGGCTCACGATGCCCGTCATCAAGCTGCTGGAAAGCCCCGCCGTGACGAAGGTGGGCCTCTCGCTGCGCGACGACTTCATGATGCTGCACAAGCGGGCACCCTTCGAGCCGAGGGCCTACGTGGAGCTGCAGGAGTATGTGCGCCCCTTCGGCATCGAGGACAAGAGCTTGCAGAAAATCTACGGCATCCTGTTCAACGAGAAGATATCGAAGTCGCAACGCCTGAGCAACTGGGAGGCCGAGACGCTGACGCAGCCGCAACAGCTCTATGCCGCCACCGACGCCTGGGCCTGCCTCAACATCTACCACAAGCTGCAGGAACTGAAGGAGACGGGGGACTTTATAATTGAAAATTGAGAATTGAAAATTGAAAATTCATAGCTGATGGCCCAGTCATCCCGCACTTGATGCGGGATCCAAGCCACCCCCACGTATACGGAGAAGTGGATTCCGGCTCAAGGCCGGAATGACAACAACGAAAACGAACTGAACGGAAATTAATATTTCATATTTGATATTTCATATTTGATATTTGAACCCATGTATAAAGTATATCTGAAATCGGGCAAGGAAGAGTCGCTCAAGCGCTTTCATCCCTGGGTGTTCTCGGGCGCCATCGCACGCATCGACGGCGAACCCGAAGAAGGTGAGGTCGTGGAAATCTACACGTCGAAAAAGGAATTCATCGCCAAAGGCCACTACCAGATAGGAAGCATCGCCGTGCGTGTGCTCTCCTTCCGGCAGGACGAGGCCATCGACAAGGACTTCTGGAAACGGCGCCTGACCGTGGCGCGCGACATGCGCCGCAGCATCGGCGTGGCCGGACGGGCCGACAACAACACCTACCGACTGGTGCACGGCGAGGGCGACAACCTGCCGGGCCTCGTCGTCGACGTGTATGGACGCACGGCCGTGATGCAGGCCCACTCGGCCGGCATACACCTGGACCGCATGACGATAGCCGAAGCGCTGGCCGAGGTGATGGACGGCGAGGTGGACAACATCTATTATAAATCGGAAACGACCCTGCCCTTCAAGGCCGACCTCTACCCCGAAAACGGCTTCCTGAAGGGAGGCAGCGCCGACAACGTGGCTGTGGAGTATGGCCTGAAGTTCCACATCGACTGGCTGAAGGGACAGAAGACGGGCTTCTTCGTGGACCAGCGCGAGAACCGCGCCCTGCTGGAGCGCTATGCCCACGGACGCAGCGTGCTGAACATGTTCTGCTACACGGGCGGATTCTCCGTCTACGCCATGCGCGGAGGGGCCAGGCTGGTGCACTCGGTAGACAGCTCGGCCAAGGCCATCGACCTGACGAACAAGAACATCGCCCTGAACTTCCCCGACGACCCGCGCCACACGGCCTATGCCGAAGACGCCTTCAAGTTCCTGGACCGCATGGGCGACCAGTATGACCTCATCGTCCTGGACCCGCCCGCCTTTGCCAAGCACCGCGACGCCCTGCGCAACGCCCTGCAGGGCTACCGCAAGCTGAACGTCAAGGCATTCGAGAAAATCAAGCCGGGCGGCATCCTGTTCACCTTCTCGTGCTCGCAGGCCGTCAGCAAGGAAAACTTCCGCACGGCGGTCTTCACGGCGGCAGCCATGTCGGGGCGCAACGTGCGCATCCTGCACCAGCTGACGCAGCCGGCGGACCACCCCGTAAACATCTACCACCCCGAAGGAGAGTACCTCAAGGGCCTGGTATTGTATGTAGAATAGGCCGAAAGGTTAAACAATGCTAACAAAACACATTTTTTCGTCGATTTGTTATGTTGTATAACATAAACCGCTTACCTTTGCACTGTGTTTTTCATGGTATTAGATTTAAGGTTAATAAAGATTGGGTGTCTGGGATAGATGCCCTTCTTTTTTTTATATACCTTCCATCCCTGAATCGGCCCCGGCCGACGCCCGCCTCAAGAAAGAAAAAAACGGTGGGTCGCTTGTTTTTCTCCCCCTGGTATTGTACTTTTGCAAGGTTATGTCAAAAACAAAGAACTTGTTAATTTTTAAAACCCAAGCAAAAGAACTATGAACATCAAGATTCGCTTAGTCATCATGAACTTCCTGCAGTTTGCCGTGTGGGGAGCCTATCTGACATCCATGGGCAGCTACCTGGTCAACGTAGGCCTGGCCTCGCACATCGGCATCTTCTATGCCATGCAGGGCATTGTGTCCCTCTTCATGCCCGCCATCCTGGGCATCATCGCCGACCGCTGGATACCCGCCCAGAAGCTGCTGGGCCTGAGCCACTTCCTGGCAGCCCTGTTCATGGCTCTCACCGGTTACTACGGCATGACAAGCGGACAAGACGTGGACTTCGGTCCCCTCTTCACCTTCTACGCCCTGAGCGTGGCCTTCTACATGCCCACGCTGGCCCTCTCGAACTCCGTGGCCTACACGGCCCTCGACAAGGCGGGGCTCGACACCATCAGGCACTTTCCCCCCATCCGCATCTTCGGCACCATCGGCTTCATCTGCTCCATGTGGGCGGTCGACATCCTGGGGCTGCAGAACAACTACGGGCAGTTCTTCGCCTGCGCCGCCATCGGGCTGGTGTTCGCCTTCTACGCGCTGACCCTCCCCGCCTGCCCCACGAGCAAGGGCGGACAGAGCAAGTCGCTGGTCGAGGCGCTGGGGCTGCGCGCCTTCACCCTGTTCCGCCAGAAGAAGATGGCCATCTTCTTCCTCTTCTCCATGCTGCTGGGCGTGTCGCTACAGATTACCAACGGCTTTGCCAACCCCTACATCAGCAGCTTCGGCAGCATACCCGAGTATGCCGACACCTTCGGCGTGCAGCATGCCAACATCCTGATATCGCTCTCGCAGGTGTCCGAGACGCTCTGCATCCTGCTGATACCTTTCTTCCTGAAACGCTTCGGCATCAAGTACGTGATGCTCATCGCCATGCTGGCATGGGTGCTGCGCTTCGGCCTGTTCGGAGCGGGCAATCCGGGCAGCGGCGTGTGGATGTTCGTCCTCTCGATGATTGTCTATGGCGTGGCCTTCGACTTCTTCAACATCTCGGGTTCGCTGTTCGTCGACCGCGAGACGGACAAGGACATCCGCTCGAGCGCGCAGGGGCTGTTCATCATCATGACCAACGGCTTCGGAGCCACCATCGGCACGCTGGGCGCGCAGGCGGTGGTAAACCACTTTGTGGACTTCGGCAGCGAGGCGCCGCAGGTAGCCCAGTGGCAGTCGGCGTGGTTCACCTTCGCGGCCTATGCCCTGGTGGTGGCCGTGGTCTTCGCGCTGGTGTTCAAGTACAAGCACCGGCCGGAAAACGCCTGACACGCCGCCTGCCCCTCACCACCACATACTACAAACAACTGAACAAGCAACGAATATGAACCGAAAGAAGACAGAATTGCAGGTGCTGAACATCTCCTACAGCAGTTCGCAGGGAGGTGGCGCCTATGCCCTGGTGCTGGGCGAGGTCGGTGGAAGCCGGCAGATGCCTGTCATCATCGGGGCAGCCGAGGCACAAGTCATCCTGCTCGAAATCAGGGGCATCGTGTCGCCGCGCCCCCTGACGCACGAACTGTTTGCCTCCGTACTCGAGGCACTGGGCACCCGCCTGCTGCGCATACTGATCTACAAGGCGGAGAAGGGGCTGTTCTACTCGTACCTCTACCTGCAGGCGGCAGACGGGAGCCTGGTCCGCGTGGACGCCCGCACGAGCGACGCCGTGGCCCTGGCCATGCGCATGGGATGCCCCATCCTGACCTACGACGACATCCTCGAGGCCGAATGCATCCGCATGGACGAAGGCGAAGCCCCCGAGAAGCGCGAGGAACAGACCCTCGAGGAGATGCAGAAGGAGCTGGACAAGGCCATCGAGCAGGAGGAGTATGAAAAGGCTGCCGCCCTGCGCGACCTGATAAACAAAATGAAAGATTCAAATACCCAAGACTGATGCACGTATTCTATACACCCGACATACAGACACGGGCCGAGCTGCCCGAAGAAGAAGCCGCCCACGCCGTACGCGTGCTGCGCCTGCAGGAAGGCGACGAAGTGATGCTGACCGACGGAGCGGGCAACTTCTACCGCGCCGCCATCAGTGCGGCCTCGAACAAGCGCTGCCTGGTGCAGGTCCTCGAAACCCTGCCGCAGGAACCCCTCTGGACAGGCCACCTGCACCTGGCCATGGCTCCCACCAAGAACATGGACCGCACGGAGTGGCTGGCCGAGAAGGCCACGGAGATAGGCTTCGACGAGCTGACCTTCCTCAACTGCCGCTTCTCCGAGCGAAAGGTCATCAAGACCGAACGCATCCAGAAGATACTGGTGTCGGCCGTCAAGCAGTCGCTCAAGGCCCGCCTGCCGCGCCTGAACGAGATGACGGACTTCCACCACTTTGTGAAGCAGCCCTTCAAGGGGCAGAAGTTCATCGCCCACTGCTACGAGGGCGAGAAGCCGCTGCTGAAGGACGTGCTGAAGCGGGGCGAGGACGCGCTGGTGCTCATCGGGCCCGAAGGCGACTTCAGCGAAGAGGAAGTGCGGCTGGCCGTGGAGCAGGGATTCCGCCCCGTCAGCCTGGGGCGCTCGCGCCTCCGCACGGAAACGGCTGCCCTCGTGGCCTGCCACCTGATGAACCTCTGCAACCAGATTAATTGAAATAGTTTCAACCTTCTAAAAATTTATCGTCACATGAAAACCTGTTTATTGAACCGTCTGTGGATGGGCGCCCTGGCCCTCGTGCTGGCCGCATCGTGCTCCCATCCGGGTGACTACACCAACGCCATCCCCGCCGAGGCCACCGAGGTGGTCTCCATCGACCTGCAGTCGCTGGCCCTCAAGGCCGGAGTGGATGATCCCCAAAACGCCGAAGCCTTGCAGAAGTTGAGCCAGACGCTGGCCAGCGGCGTGAGCGCCGATGCCCAAAAGGCCGTGGAAACGTTCTTCGACAACCCCTCGGAGGCAGGCATCGACTTCGGCAAGCCTGTCTACATCTTCCATTCGTCGGAAACCAACCGCCAGGGCTTCATCGCCGCCGTGGACGATACCGACAAGCTGAAAAACCTACTGAAGGCCACGCAGAGCGAAACGCAGATGGCCGACGTGGCCGAGAAGGACGGCTACAACTATTGCTACAACGACCGTGCCTTCGTGGCTTTCAACGCCACCACCCTGCTCGTGCTCCCCACGACCGACACGCCCGACATCGCGCAGCTGCACCAGGAAGTCGCCGCCCTGCTGGGACAAAAGGCTGAACAGAGCGTCCACAGCCAGCAGGCCTTCCGGCAGATGCAGGAAACCCAGGGCGACGTGCGCATGATGATGACCGCAAGCACCTTCCTCCAGTTCTACCCCGACCCCATGCTGAAATCCATGATGGACAGCCTGCACATGCAGAACATGAAGTACATCGGCGGCCTCTCCTTCGAGCCCGGACGAATGGCCATCAACGCAAGCTACATGTCGGACGACCCTCAGGCACAGGCGTTCATCGAAAAGCAGCTGAAGACGACACGCCCGCTCCAGAACACCTTCGCCTCCTACTTTCCCCAGTCGACCCTGTTCTACCTCACCCTGGGCATGGACGGCAAGGAAGTGTTCGCCCAGCTGGACGAGAACCCGCAGCTCAAGAAGGCTCTCTCCGACAAAGACAGGGAGCTGGTGAAGACGCTGGTGGCCTCGCTTGAAAACGACTTCACACTGGGCATCACGGGCCTCAACGCCCAAGGGAGCCCCACCATACTGGCCTATGCCGAAACCAACAACACCGACCTGCTGAACCAGCTGTACGAAGCGACCAAAGGACAGGGCGGCAACGACCTCACCAAGCTGGACAACGGCGACTACCTGTACACGGACAAAGGCATGAAGGTATACATGGGCATGCGCGGCAAGCAGCTCGTCATGACCAACGACGAAGCCCTCTACCGCAACGCTGGCAAGGAAAGCAAGCCCTCCCTGCTCGACACGGACTTTGCCAAGGAAATCGAAGGACAACGCTTTGTCACCGTCGTCAATACCGAAGCCGTCTTCAACCTGCCCATCGTCAAGATGGCCACGGGCTTCCTCAGCCCCCAATACCGCGCCATGGCGACTGCCGCCGAAAACATCTCCTACCTGGAGATGAGCAGTGAGGGCACGAAGGGCCTCGTCGTGCTGCAACTGAAGGACCAAAAGGCCAATGCGCTGAAACAGATTGTAGACCAGGTGAAGGCATTGTCCAACCTGTAACAAAAGAACAACCGACTTTTCATCCCATGAAGGAGATTCATCTGCAACAAACCCTTCCCCAAGTCTTTGCAGGTCGCGATGCCATTGCCTCGGAGGTGTGGCACCGCGACCTCACTTTCGAGCGGGGCAAACGGTACCTGGTCGAAGCTGCCTCGGGTACCGGCAAGTCATCGCTGTGCAGCTACCTGTATGGCTACCGCAACGACTACGAGGGCATCATCTGCTTCGACGGAAGCAACATCCGCTCGCTCAAGGCCGCCGACTGGACACGCCTCCACCGCCGCTCGCTCAGCATCCTCTTTCAGGAGCTGCGCCTCTTCTCCGAGCTGACCGCCCTCGAAAACGTGCTGCTCAAAAACCAGCTGACCCGCTTCAAGAGCCGGCGCGAGATAGACGCACTCTTCGACGCGCTGGGCATCGGCGACAAGAAGAACGAACCCACGGGGCGCCTCTCCTTCGGACAGCAGCAGCGCGTGGCCTTCATCCGCTGCCTGTGCCAGCCCATGGACTTCATCCTGCTGGACGAACCCGTCAGCCACCTGGACGAGGCCAACGCCGCCGTCATGGCCTCCCTGCTGGACAAGGAAGCAGGCACGCAGGGGGCAGGCGTCATCGTGACCTCCATCGGCAAACACCTCGATATGGACTATAACAACGTATTGAAACTATGAACAGACTTGTCTGGAAACTCCTGCGCCGCCACATCAGCGGCGCCCAGCTGGCAGGGTTCTTCCTGGCCAGCCTCTTCGGCATGACCATCGTGCTGCTCGGCATCCAGTTCTACCGCGACGTGGCGCCCGTCTTCACGCAGGGCAACAGCTTCCTGAAGAAGGACTACCTCATCGCCACCCGCAAAATCAGCACCCTGGGCAACCTGACGGGACGGAGCAACACCTTCAGCGCCGCCGCCATCGACGACCTGCGCCGCCAGCCCTTCACCCGCAGCGTGGGCACCTTCACTCCCTCGCTGTTCAACGTGTCGGCCGGCATGGGCATGGAGGAGGCGGGCATCCGCCTGTCTACGGAGATGTTCTTCGAGTCCGTCCCCGACGAGTACATCGACGTCAGCCTCGACCGCTGGCACTTCGACCCGCAGAGCCGCACCATCCCCATCATCATCCCCCGCAACTACCTCAACCTCTACAACTTCGGCTTCGCCCAGAGCCGGAGCTTGCCCAAGCTGTCCGAAGGGCTGATGAACCTCATCCGAATGGACATCCGCCTGAGCGGCAACGGGCTGGCAGAAAACTTCAGGGGGCAGATTGTGGGCTTCTCCAACCGGCTGAACACCATCCTCGTGCCCCAGGCCTTCATGGAGTGGGCCAACCAGCGCTATGCCCCCGGCCGCGAGGCGCAGCCCTCACGCCTCATCGTCGAGGTGAACAACCCCACGGACACGGCCATCAACGACTACTTCAGCCGGAAGGGCTACGAGACGGAAGGCGACTCGCTCGACGCCGGGCGGGCCACCTACTTCCTCCGCCTGGTGACGGGCATCGTGCTGGCCATCGGAGGCGTCATCAGCCTGCTGGCCTTCTACATCCTGATGCTCAGCATCTTCCTCCTGCTGCAAAAGAACCGCACCAAGCTGCAGAACCTGCTGCTCATCGGGTACGGTCCCTCGCAGGTGGCCCTGCCCTACTGCCTGCTGACGGCCACCCTCAACCTGGCCGTCCTGCTGCTCTCGACGGGCTGCGTGGTGCTGGTGCGCCATGCCTACCTGCCTTTCTTGGAAGAGCTCGTCCCCCAGCTGACGGGCAGTTCGCTGCTCCCCACCGCACTGACGGGCCTGCTGCTGTGCGTCCTCGTCTCGACGCTCAACATACTGGCCATCCGACGCCAGCTGCCGCGGGTCTCCTCCGCCGCCCGAAGCTGACGTAAAGTCTCCGCGATCGCCTGTGCCCCAGGTACCTAAAAAAAGCAAACGGCCGAACCATCGCTTCCTTTCCCTTGTTTTACCTGTCACAACATCGAGAAAATAGGAAGAGATATGAAACTGATTATGAGTGACAGACCCATCGACACCAGCCTGCTGGCGGGCAAGGACATCACGTACTTCGACCTGTCGGCCCTGAAGATAGCCCCCTGCGTGGGCTGCTTCGGCTGCTGGACCCGCACGCCGGGCAAGTGTGTCGTACGCGACGATGCCACCCGCATCTATCCCTGCATTGCCCGAAGCAACCGGGTACTATACATCAGCCGCCTCCGCTACGGGGGCTATGACACCGTCATGAAAACCATGCTCGAGCGGGCCATCCCCGTGCAGCAGGCCTTCATCCGCATCCATGAGGGCGAGACGCACCACGTGCAGCGGGCCGTGGCCCTGAAGCAGGCCACCATCCTGGCCTATGGGGCACAGACGGAGGAAGAGCAGGACATCTTCCGCCAGCTGGTGGCCCGCAACGCACGCAACATGAGCTTTGAGAGTCATAAAATCGTATTTACCACTGAAGCCCTGCTGGAGAGCATGGTGAAAAACGTATTGCAACAATGGGAAAAATCATGATACTGAACGGAAGCCCGCGGGCTCCGAAGTCCAACTCCCTGCGCTATGCCGAGCTGTTCATGAAGTACAGCCGGCAGGCAGCCGACTACTACCCCATCACGAAGACCAACCACAGCCGCCTGCTGGAAAAGATGGCCGGCTATTCGGACGTGCTCCTGGTGTTTCCGCTCTATGCGGACGCCCTGCCCGTCAGCCTGCTGAACTTTCTGAAGTCGCTCGAAGCCTGTCCGCCCCCGCGCAAGCCGGTCGTCTCCATCCTCATCAACTGCGGATTTCTGGAGCACACCCAAAACGAGGTGGCCGTGCGCATGCTGGAGCTATTCTGCAGGCAGAACGGCTACGAGATGGGCTCCGTCCTGATGCTGGGCAGCGGCGAAGCCATACTGGACACCCCCTTCAAGTATGTGGCCGCCCGTGCCATACGCAAGCTGGCCCGGGCGGTCGACGAAGGGAGCCGCCTCCGCCTGGCCGCCACCATGCCGCTGGGGCCGAGGCTGTTCAAGATGGCCGCCACCGTCTACTGGACCCGCTACGGACAGCGTTTCGGCACGTCGAAGAAGCAAATGCAGACGATGGAAATAGAGGGGGACGACTGAAAAAAAGAGAAAAACAGGAAGAAAAATCACTAACACAAAGCGCTTACAACCAACAAATTACAGAAAACCTGCGAAAAAAAACGATTTTTTTAGGGGAAGCAGATAGGGGATTTCGGTAGGGGCTGCGTTATACCAGTGAAAGCGGCCCCGGCCGGACACTCTCAAAGAAACAAGCCAATAAGTATTCACCTAAAAAAAAGAAACGTTATGAAATTCAAATTTATCGTATTATCTTTGTGTATGGTTGCCAGTGCAAATATCGTAAAGGGACAGAACAACGACAAGAAGTTCAGTTCGTCCGACAATCGTCATGAGTTCCGCGTTGCTGCCAGCGACGGTCTGACCCTGACAACAGTCGATGTGCTCGGCATGGGATTGTCCGACGCCCTTACCGGCACCAAGCGCTCCAACGAAAAGGCCACGATGGTCTACAGCGTAGGTTACCGCTATGCCCTCAACCGCTTCCGTCTGGGAGGTGACCTGGGCTTTGCCAAAACCAGCAGCCAGCTGATGCTGAACGGCGAGACGTCGACGTCCATCAAGGAAAAGGAACTGAACTTCCTCGTACTGCCTACCGCCGAATTCGTCTACTTCAAGCGCAATCTGGTTGAGCTCTACGGATCGGCAGCAGCAGGTGTAAACCTCGTTCGCCACACCGAGAAGGGCCTCACCGATGCCGGCAAGTCTGCCGCCCAGAAAGCCAGCCTGTCCACCAACTTCGCCTATCAGGTGAACCCCATCGCCATCCGCGTAGGCAACGACCGTATAGGCGGATTCCTGGAAGCAGGTTTGGGCCACAAAGGCTTCCTCACGGCAGGTGTCAGCCTGAGATTCTAACTTCCCAAAACAACATTGCAATGAGTACAGACAGGAAAGAACTTTTCAAGGTCCGATTCGAAAAACATTATCCGAGGCTATGCTCCATAGCCTACGGATATGTTTCAGACCGCGACGACTCGGAAGACATCGTCCAGGAGACCTTCATCCACATCTGGGACAAAGGCAAGGACAGCCTGCCCGAACAGGACTTCATCGCCTACCTGACCACCGCCGTCAAGAACCGCTGCATCACTTTCCTGCGGCGGAAGAAGGACGACACCGTGTCCATCGAAGACTGTCCGCTGGCCGACCACCATCTGTCCGACGACCTCCCTGCCGACGGCGAAGCTCCCCGCTCGCCCGAAGAGGTGCTCGAAGAGGCCCTCGCCACCCTGCCCCCCAAGTGCAAGGACATCTTCCTGATGGCCAAGCTCAAGGGCATGAAGTACCGCGAGATAGCCGGCGAACTGGGCATCTCCGAGAAGACCGTCGACAACCAGATGACGAAAGCCGTCAAGTTGCTGCGTGCCTATGCGGCCGAGAATCCTTTCCTGATGACTGCCATCGGCGCCATCGTTTTATCCATCCTTGTAAACTGCCACTGATCATGAAACAGAACGAAGACATCAACGACCTGCTGGCCCGCCACCTGGCCCACGAAAGCATGACCGACGGGCAGCAACAGCAGCTGGACGCATGGATAGAAACCCACCCCACGGAATACCGGCAACTGAAGCGGCTGACCGACGCCCTCCGTCCGCAAGCGGACGAAGCCAGTTTCGATGCCCGCCGGGCCTGGCTGAAGGTGGAGCCCCGACTGAAGGGGAAGACGGTGGAGCTGCACCGCAAGCGGCGGTTTGTCACCTTCTGCTCCATAGCCGCCTCCTTGCTGCTCCTGCTGGCCACCGCCACCATCTACCTGCTCGAACGCCCCGCCGTGCACTATGTGAACAACGGCCGGACTGCCCGCCACCTCCTGTTGCCCGACAGCTCGGAAGTGACCCTCTATCCGAAAACCACCCTGAGCTTCCGCTACGGTGCACACCGCAGCGAACGCCTGGCCCGCCTCGAAGGCAAAGCCTTCTTCCACGTGAAGAAAGCGGGAGGCAAGCCCTTCCGGGTAGAGACCGAAGAAGTGGAAGTCGAAGTGCTGGGCACCTCGTTCCTCGTAGACGCCACGCACACAGAGCGCACCGCCGTCTTCGTGGAGAGCGGACATGTAAAAGTTACGGCCGACGAAAACGACCTCGAACTCCACGCCCACGAGAAAGCCGAACTCAGCGACGGCAGCCTGCAAAAAGGCGTCATCGACGACCCGGCCACCTTCTTCAACCACAAAAAACCGAAGATGGTGTTCAACCAAACGCCCATCGGAGACGTTATAAAGGAAGTGGAGAAGCAGACCGGCATCCGCATCGAGCTGGGACGGGGTGTGGAAGAAAACACAGTCACCACCCGCATCGATCCGGACAATGCCGAGAGCATCGCGGCGGAACTGGCCTTCCTCTGCGGATGCAAGTGCGACACGCTGAAACGTGGAAAACTTTACCGGCTACACTATGATTAGAGAGAGACGGGCCCTGCTGGCCCTGCTGATAACCCTACTCACCTCCCTGCTGCACGGACAGGAGATTCCTGCCGGGCAGCCGATAGCGGAAGAGCGGATCCAAGTGACCGCCTCTTCCGCTACCGTCTTGCAATGGTTCGGATACATCGAACGCCAGCTGGACCTCACCCTGTCCTACAACCCTTCGCTCATCGACCTCCACAAGACCTGCCGCATCACCACCTCGGGCCAGATGACCGTTTCCCAACTGCTTGCCCTGGTGCTGGAAGGTTACCGTTTCCGCACCACCGTCATCCCGCCACGCAAGCTGGCCATCCAGATTCATCGCCCGCAGACCTACTGCCTCAGCGGAAGCGTTGCGGAGGAAGGCAGCGGCGAGCGGCTCTATGGGGCCGTCGTGGTGCTGGACGACGGCAAGGAAGGCAAATGGCACGCCCTGACCGATGCCGACGGGCGCTTCCGCCTCTACCTGCCCGAAGGTTACTACCGCATGAACATCAGCTACATGGGCTATCAGCCCTACACCCAACCCGTCCGTGTGGACCGCGACCGCACGCTCCGCCCGTCGCTCACGCCCCAGCTGTTCGAGATAGCCGAGGTCACTGTGAAGTCTTACAAGAACAGCGGCGAGCTGGGCGAGCTCACGCCTTCGAACCTCCTGTCGTTCAGCGGCAACGACCTGTTCTCGCAAATCTGGATACTGCCGGGCGTGACGGGCCTCCCCACCGGCTACAACTTCCAGGTGGACGGCGGCAGCAGCGACGAAAACCAGCTCTTGCTGGACGGCGTACCCGTCTACCACCCCGGCCACATCAACTCGCTGCTGCCCGTGTTCAACGGCGATGCCGTGAAGAGCATGGTCTTCCACAAAGGTTTCTTCCCCACCCGCCTCGAGGGCCGGCTCTCGTCGGTCACCGAGGTCAACCTCAAGGAAGGCAACCTACAGGAGCACGTCCGCACCCTGACGCTCGACATGCCTGCCGCAGGCATCACCCTCGAGGGGCCCATCCTCAAGGACAAGCTGTCCTACCTGGTGAGCGCCCGCCGTAGCTGGCTCGACTTCTTCGACAACCTGCTGTCCGAGGACAACCGCATGAACCACTCCACCTACGACTACAACGCCAAGCTGTCCTACCACCTGTCGCCATCCAGCACGCTCCGCCTCATGGCCTACGGTGCACAGGACGGCTATCACCTGCCCTACGACGGAAGCGGCGACAAGCTGACCGCCCTCCAGTGGACCAACCAAGCCTACCAGGCGTCGTTCAATACCTCGTACGGCAAGCTGGGGCACACCACTTCCGTGTTCTACACCGCCCACTCCAACCGCGCCAACGCCGCCCTGCTGGGATTCGACACGGAGGAGTACATCCGCAGCGGCATCCGTTCGCTCAACGCCACCACCGAATTTACCTTCAGCCCCGAGAATGCCTATACCGCCCGCTGGGGAGCCAAGTATGCCTATGAGGTCTACGAACTGGCCGAGCAGGACGACCTGCTGCGCACGCGCCATGAGCCCGTCCAGCAGTTCTCCCTCTTCTACGACAATCTGGTGCGGCTCACTCCCCGCCTCACGGCCCAGGTGGGCGTACACTTCGTGGGCTACCTGCCCCGCCACCACCGCTCCTACTACAGCATCCAGCCCCGCTTCTCGCTGAAATACCAACCGGCGGAGAAGGAACTCTTCTACCTCCAATTCTCGCGGATGGAGCAGTTCTACCACTACCTGCGCTTCGACTACCTCTCCCTGCCCACGGACTTCCGCATGCCCAGCATCGACGGCTTCAAGCCGCGCTCGTCGGAGCACTACGAAGCCGGATGGAAGCATTTTCTGGAGAACGGGCAGATTGAGCTGTCAGCCTACTACAAGACACGCCGCCACGTCGTGGCCCTGAGCCCCGACACCTTCATCGAGGATGCCCGTTGGGACCAGTACATCATGACGGGCAACGGCGACAGCTATGGCGCCAAGGCCTACTTCTACAACACCTGGAAGCGCTGGACGCTCCAGCTGTCGTACGCCTATACGCGGAGCCGCGAATGGTTTCCCCAGCTGGAAGAGCGCGGCAAGCTGCCTTCGCTCTACGACATCCCCCACCAGCTGGGAGCCGCCCTTTCCTGCCAGGTCAGCCGCCACTCTTCCCTCTCGCTGGGCGGCACGGTGCGCTCCGGCCGGGTCATCGAGCTGGACGAATATCTCGATCCGCTTCCTGCCGAGCGTTTCCGCACCGGGCGCGAGCGTACCCGCTACCGCCTGGACGCAGGCTATTCCTATCGGAAGGACTTCGGAGCCGACAAGTTGCTGTTGCTCCGCCTGGGCCTGTACAACATCGTGGGCAACCCGTCCGAAGAAGAAGTCCTGAGCTACTACTCCGTCCATTGGTATGGCAACTGCCTGCCCTACGCCTCGGTCAGCTTCAAGTTCTGACGAACAAGGCGTATGCAAGCGTCCGACAGGATGTGGATTTCCTGTCTGCAGGCCGTACGGCTCCTGCCGGAAGGATGTGTACATCCTGTCCATCCCTCCCCTTTGCCCAGCCTAAACCAACCGTTTGTCCAGCTCAAACGAACCATTTGCCCAGCTTAAACGAGCCGTTTGCCCAGCCTAAACCAACCGTCTGCCCAGCTCAAACAAAACACCTACCCGGACAACGTGGAGCAGAAGCAATGTTCCGCTCCAAAAGATGCAATGTTTTGCCTTAAAAGAAGCAATGTTTTGACCCGAAAGAAGCAATGCTTTGTCCTCCCCAAAGCAATGTTTTCTTCCTCCCAAGGCTGACGGGCCAGACGCCCGCCTGCCCCCAGTTGGAGAAAACATTTTCCCCAACCGGGGAAAAATAGAAACGGACTTTCATTGGCATATTCCAAAGAATTTCTGTAAATCTGTATAAGGGATATAGCTATTTGAAATTAAATGAGTTAGAAGAATTACCTTGTTTTGGGGTAACGATTTGGCAACCGTCCCAATTGCTGTGGTCTGCGTTATATTACTTTTCAAGTAACTCTTTTCCTTTTGCAAATTTAGAAAAAATAGAGATATGAGAAACTTATTTTAGCGCATTATTTCAGTTTGCTTATATAGTAAAAGACCATGAAAGGCAATTTAAAGCTCCTCCCCCTCTTTTAACTATAGATTGCATCTGCACCTGATAAATTCTACCATCATACTCTGGAAACAGTTTTTTTATATGTTTCAAAGCTTCTTCATCTGTAGAACGTCCTACACCTGGGACAATTATTACATTTTGAGTATGAATCATATTTATATAAGCCCAACTCATATTATGATAATCACTTAGCTCTAAATCGATGACTTTAAAGTATGATTCTAATTGACTTCTCATCTTAGCGGCAATATCATCAGGGTAAACTTTCAGATTCACCAGTACTTTATTACTGCCAACAGCATGTAAAATTCCATCTGTATGACCACAAACGTCACTTCTATCCCAAGGCAAAAATAAGAACTTATGATTTGGAAATAACTTTTCCATTAGAGAAACAAGATATTTTCTATCCATATCAGGGTTCTCAATAAATATTTTCTCCGTCATTATAACAACAGCGGTGTATCCTCTACCTTTTTTTATGCTTCCAAAGGTAAAGTTACCACCGTCTGCTACAATGGGAGAAACACATATTGAAGAACTTGGTAATATCGTTTTAGCCAGCTTAATGGAAGTTTCTGTTGATGTTTCATAATCGCGAAGTCCTTCCAGATAGTCAGGATGATATTTAAACTGAACAAAAGAATTACCATCTACTTGTACTGGCATATAATCTCTACACCAATAATCGGCTGTTCCTTTCAATACGCCGTAATGCACATCATGCTTTGACAATATTTCAGTCAATTCATTGTACACTTTCGGATAATATCTTTTCAGATTCTCCGAAAAAAACACATAGTCCATAGTTGATTTTAAGATTTTCATTGCTGATCTGCGTCAAGATTAGTAAAACGCCACATACGGTCAGTTGCTTCCCCTTTTATTTTTTTTACATTTATTCTGGCAGAAGACATAATACGAACTTTATTAAAATCTTCATTATCCATCCAGACAATAGACAACCCTTTCTCGAAAATTGAGGCATTACCAAACAAATCTTCCCATAAATATTGTGGCTTGAATTTATCTATTTCTCCTTCTTTCAATTTTTGAGAAGCCTTATTTGTAAAAGTCTTTTCATCATTATTAACCAAGGATTTATAAGTATACCCTCGAATAAGAAATGATGCACGATATTTTCCTTCACGCTCAAAAGTCATGTCAACACCAGACCTATTGGGACAAATCGCTCCTACCGGGAAATAGGGAACATCTCCTACATGGTACATTTGAGGTTCAATTATACTTTTATTCTCTTCATCATGAAAATAGAACTCAATATCAATTGGATATATCTCGTATTCTCCATTTACGACATAACGTCCATTAAATACAATTTGGGCAATGTCCTCAAATTGCTTTGTCAGTCCACTAACAGTATTAGCTGGAGCAAACCGTTCAAGAGCATTTTGTAATCTTTTTAAGTGATTCATTTAATTATTCCTTAAGTGTTCAACAATAATCCTATAATTTTCAATGCCGATGTTCTTCTCCGTAAGGGATTGATTAGCATAATTTTTACTAACCAGCAGTCTATTGTTATCATATAAATAATTCCATAGACCTTCTCCCATTAATGTTTTCCATTGGGCTTCGTGCCTCATCACAAGAAACTTTACTTCTTTTGCAGAGGTAGCCAAATAGAGCAACACCATTTTTGTAAATTTCTGAGATGGAAATAAATTCTTAATAGCTGGAGATACCAGCGAAGTGTAAGCAAAATACTGACATAAGGAAACATGATTAAAAATATTTTCCTTTTCCTGTTCTCCATATACGGCTGTTCCTAAAGGAAGTATTTTCTTTCTCCAATAATAGTCACCCAATATTCTTGTTGGCTCGTAATAGTCAAATTTAGTTCCTTCCATTGACAAAACCTTTCTTTTGTCCTCCATGATTTCTTCAGCCATCTGAGGTTTGAACATATTTGCAAGATTCTTATTCAGGTGCTCTACATATCCAGGATTCAAAGAAAGGATTACAAGTTTGGAATTAAGGATATTTCCACTCCATGGCTCAGGAGGAACACATAAAACCAACTGTCTAGTGGGGTTATCTTTTTGTTTTTCATTATACGCATACACGTATTCTTCATCACCAGGAAACACCAAATCATCCGCAAAATAAAGGTCATACCCAGATAACTTGGGCAATAATTCTTTCCAACGATTTAGATATAGAACATAGTCCTTGTTCATAACAGCCTTGCTTATTGATTCTTGGGCTGTCAATAAATAATTATGACATGATTGTTTTTCTTCTGAGGACTTTATATTAAAACGATTTATTATTGCGGTATAATCTAATGGAATACTTCTAAAGATTATAGTATATTCGTTAGAATTTACATCCGGATATTCGTTATAACGAAGTAAAATTTCTTCAACCAATAAATCTACAAGCTGCATTAAATCAATATCTTTCTGCTCTAAAAGGGTTTCCGTTAAAAGAGTTTCCGTTTCTCTCAAATAATCTATATAAGAAAACAACGAGCTCTTTATATTATCTTCATAACTTCGATATTGAACGTCTTTTGCATGTTCACTTATATCCTTCTTAATTTCTGTATATAAATTTATACCTCTTGTTACAGCAAAACCTAAATCACATAATTTATTTTCTATAGTCAAGTGACTGAACTCATCAGAACTTGAATCTATATATGCTCGTATACGATGAGGAAGAGTAATTATACCATCACCGTAAGGATAGAAAGCACTTTCATATATTTTTTGTTTCCCAATAAGATAGTTCATGTTATTTCTTTTATGTTTAAAGTAGACAAAATATAAATATCTCTAAGTAAAATCAATCTTTCAGATACAAAAGTAATATAAAGTCATAATAATCTGCCTAATAAATATGATTATTAAGGCTTTTCCTGAATTATAGTTTTTTACTCTGTTGTTCCTGTTTCGGTAATCCCAATGCTTTCATAAACTCGTATTTCTTGCGTCTGAACCAACTTACATGTGAAACGCCATCTATTTTGAGGTCAAATTTTCCATCTGAGGTTTCTATAAGTGAACAAACTGAGCCATCAGTCTTAAAGTGCTGTCGGAACTCTGTAGAATAGAGTTCGCCTTTAATGGTGACATCCTTGAACATGCACAGCTTTTTGATTAGCCCATCGCCAAAATTCAGAGTATCACGCAAAAACTTGATAGTAGGCATCAGCTTTTCCACATAAGGGAAGTAGCGTTTGACAAAATCCGTAAATTCCGACAATTTGCGGTATTGTCGTTCGTAAGCATTCTTCATTTCCAGTATCTGCTTGCTATGTTGTTCCTCTCGTTGTATGGCTTCTTCTTCAAGTTCCTGTATGCGTTTTTGCAAATCTTCATTTCTACGTTCAAACTCTTTCAACTTACCACCACCGAAAAGAGAACCGACCTTTGCCACGAATGCGGCTTTCGCTTCTGTCTTGGCTACTTCCAGTTTCTCCGACTTGACTTCCTGCCTTACCTCGTCAAGCTGTTGCTCTGCCTGTTGTTGCTCGGTCTGTAACTGCCGCATGTTGGCTTCAAGTTCACCCGTCTTCCGTTTCAAATCACGGTAGTATTGGGCGGTTGTCGTATGGCGTGCTTCCGAGCCACGCACACCACGTTGCAAGCCATATTTCTCCATTGCTTTTGCATAACTGTCGTGATATGTTACCAGCTTCTCACGTGTCAATACATCGTCAGCACACAGACGCACGGTATTGGCTTTCTTGCGGTACGAGCGTTTACCATCCTCCTGTTCCTTATTGGCTTTCCTGCGCTTTCCTGTTACTATCGGTACGACCGTGGCATGAATGTGCGGTGTGTGCTCATCCATGTGCAGGACTGCCGAAACTGTATTTTCCTTGCCGAATGTACGGTGTAGCCATTGCAGGTTGTCATCACACCATTCGTCAAGTCTGCCCTCGTCCTGTATTCTCGTCATATCCTCGTGCGTACCCGAAAGCACGATTCTAATTGCCCGCACTTGGTCGGGGGTTATCTTACGTTTGATACCTGCCGTACGGATACGGTGACTTATCGCTTCGGTACGGTCGGACACTCCATCAGAAAACTCCACCAGTTCACGGTTGAGATGTGTACGTGTCGAGTCGGCGTTCTTGGGTATGCTCTTACGTTCTATGTGGTCGGATGCGCCCGTGTCAGCCGAGCCTTTCGCTTTGTTGATTTGAATGCTTATATATCCCATGCTTATTTTTCGTTTTCAGGTTTGACAATTTGGTTTGTTGGTTTCCGTCCGCTGCGGTCATGCCGCATGGCAAACGGGGATGTCCAGAGGGGTGTAACCCCGTTGGCTCATTGGGGCATTTTTAGCGGTGCCTGCACTGCGTAAAGAAAATGTCCTAATGAGTTATGGATTTTCTGTTTCCAAAAGCCTGTGAGAGTACCTCTCTTCACATAGCCCCCGCCAATGCGGAGCTGGTTCACAATCTTGTAGAGAGTTGTACCTACGCAAATGATTTCTTCTTTTTTCTTCATATTCTTGCTACTGGTTTTAGTGCTGCCTACATTCTGTCGGCAACGGGTTAAACATGGTTGCAAAGCTACGGAAGTGTCGGTAAAATCTTGATACGCAAATCTATGCAGAACGGCGCAAAATAGGTCATGCCAAAAGAAAAAGCAGTATAAACGGGTGGCTCTTTCAGATAAAAGGAGATAAAAAAGCCCGAAGTCGTGGAATATGCACTTCTTCGGGGACTGGTTGTTGCAGATAATTACAGATTGACTGATGTACCGATTTACGGATTCAATGACTTCTTGTCGTCACTACGTCAGATTAAACCGTTAATCATCAAATGACTGAACATAAAAAGTTCATTCTAACATTTATTCGGCATTCTGTTATTCACTGACACCAGCAGGACTTGTTTTTCTTTTCGTCGGCACAATCTTTCCAGCAGGGCATTGCGAACCGTTGCGGCACCTGACGTGTCGATGCGGAAAGCGAGTGCCACCACCATCGGCAAGGCATACATGTCCGCATAATAGCCGTTGGGCAGCTTGATACGTTTTTCAGCTTCAAGAGGATTAAAAATTCCACACTTGTACACGGCACGAATGGCGGCACGGAGCGTCGGGGCGATTACCCCGAATAGTTCTACCAGTTCCATTTCATTCATCCATATATTACCTGTATCGGATGCTATGGTAATTCTATCATAGTTGTCCGTTGTGATTATTTCCCGTTTCATATCTCTGCCATTTTTCACGTTTCCGAATGATTTGCTCAGTTTGTCGCCCAGCATCGTGAG
>ULOG01041506.1_pt1 | contig 32299 bp, 28 predicted proteins | sample 1952401 | NCBI WGS metagenome assembly ULOG01 (sample SAMEA4835598, study PRJEB28245) | human gut metagenome | biome: gut microbiome; material: fecal sample | place: Denmark | collected 2008
TTTTGTGAATTGTTATGCTTCTATTGTAAACCTACAAATAAATTCAGAAAAAAATGAAAAAAAGTATTGACAACGGGTAATAATAGTGATATAATATATAAGTACTCACAAGAGAGATAAAATATATCGCGGAGTGGAGCAGTTCGGTAGCTCGTCGGGCTCATAACCCGAAGGTCGTAGGTTCAAATCCTGCCTCCGCAACCAAAACAGATACCGCTGTTGATACAATCGTGTCGACAGCGGTATCGTTATTTTACCGCAAAAAACATAGATAGAATAAGCACTTATAAAAACAAGCGTTGCATTTTGGGAGTATTCCACCCATCATGCAACGCTTTTTTCGTTGTTTTTATTGCCCTGCCCCGGGACTTACCCCAACATTCCTGCCGACCTATCGTTAAACAACCGCTATTCGTTAAACTGCTATTTAACAATCATTTCTTTAGTATTTCCCTTAAATCTTCTTCCGGTGTGCTGATTGGTGCGATGTTGTAGTTCTCTACAAGGAAGTTCAGCACATTGGGCGAAACAAAAGCGGGAAGCGATGGCCCAAGCAAAATGTTTTTAATGCCGAGATGCAGAAGTGTCAGCAAGATACAAACCGCCTTTTGTTCATACCACGAAAGCACCATCGAAAGCGGCAGGGCGTTGACACCGCATTCAAACGCTTCGGCAAGAGCTACAGCCACTTTGATTGCACTATACGCATCGTTACACTGTCCCATATCCATAATACGAGGTAGTCCGCCAATCGTTCCAATGTTAAGGTCATTAAAACGATATTTACCGCAAGCAAGAGTCAGAACAATGCTATCGGGCGGTGTTTTCTTTACAAATTCGGTGTAATAATTGCGCCCCGGCTTTGCACCGTCACAGCCGCCAACGAGGAAGAAGTGTTTGATTGCACCCGATTTTACTGCCTCAATAACCGTATCGGCAACGGAAAGAACTGTGTTGTGAGCAAAACCGGTCATTACCTTTTCACCACCATTAATGCCCGTAAAACGCATATCAGTAGGGTAACCGCCGAGCTTGAGTGCCTTTTCGATTACAGGTGTAAAATCCTTATCCTTTCCGATATGAACCATTTCGGGATAAGATACTACTTCGGTGGTGAAAACACGGTCAGCATAGCTTGCCTTTGGCGGCATAAGACAGTTGGTGGTAAAGAGTATGGGTGCCGGAATATCGGCAAATTCTTTTTGCTGATTCTGCCAAGCTGTACCGAAATTGCCCTTCAGATGAGCATACTTCTTCAGTTCGGGATAAGCGTGAGCCGGAAGCATTTCTCCGTGAGTATAAATGTTGATGCCCTTATCCTTGGTCTGCTCGAGTAATTGTTTGAGATCGTAAAGGTCATGTCCCGATATGACAATGAAGGGCCCTTTCTCAACTGTCAGGCTAACCTCTGTCGGTACGGGGTTGCCATAGGTTTCAGTGTTGGCTTTATCAAGCAGAGCCATACATTTAAGGTTGATTTCGCCTACTTCCAAAACGATTGGAAGTAGTTCATCCATACCCCAATCCTTCATACCGATTGCAAAGAGTGCCTTATAGAAGAACTTGTTTACATCGGCATCTCTGTATCCGAGAACTTCTGCGTGATAAGCATAGGCAGCCACACCACGAATACCAAACAAAATAAGGGATTTAAGAGAACGGATATCCTCATCGGCGTTCCAAAGCTCGTTCATATCAAAGTTGTCGTTTCTGCCGCAAGCAGAGGAACAACAAAAACATTTTGGAACAAGACGCTCTTTTTCGCTTTCTACCTTTTGGATTAACTCCGTTATAGTTTCATTATTGAAGTTGACGTTGGTGATTGTGGTAAAGAGACCTTCCATCACCAGTCTGTCGGTCGTACTGTTTACAAGGTCTTCGTTACCTTCGGTTGCTCTGGCAAGACCGATAAGCGCACCGGTTAGTTTGTCTTGAAGCTGGGCTGTGTCAGCCTTCTTTCCGCATACACCCGAGGCACCCGTGCAAGCCTTACAGCCTGCGGTCTGTTCGCACTGAAAACAAAACATTTTCTGATCCATTATTTCTTCCTCCAATTAGTCTAATATTTTTCCGTCGGTAGAGATGGTAACACCTCTCCACGGAATGAATTTGCCGCTTGTTTGCAAAGCCTTTTTCACGGCGTATTCAATACCGCCGCAGCAAGGCACCTCCATACGTACAACGGTTACGCTCTTAATATCGTTATTTGCTATAATGGCGGTCAATTTATCAGTATAATCAACATCATCAAGCTTTGGGCAACCGATGAGAGTAATATGATTACGGATAAATTCGTTATGAAAATTACCGTAAGCGTAAGCAGTACAATCTGCCGCTACCAAAAGATTTGCTCCGTCAAAATAAGGGGCATTTACAGGAACGAGCTTTATCTGCACAGGCCACTGTGATAATTGACTACTGATCGGTGCGGTAGAACTACTGCAATCGCAACTATCTCTGTTGATGGCTTTTGATTGTGTTCCCGGACAACCACAGGGTAAAGTTCCTTGCTTTTTGGATTTTGCTTCGAGCACGGCCGCTTCATTATAGGCAGGTGCTTCACGTTCCTCAAAAGTGATTGCATCTACAGGACACGCAGGCAGACAATCTCCAAGTCCGTCGCAGTAGTCCTCACGAACAAGCTTTGCTTTTCCGTTTATCATTTCAATAGCACCTTCGTGGCAAGCAGAGGCACAAGCACCGCAGCCGTTGCATTTTTCTTCATCGATTTTGATAATTTTTCTAATCATAAAAATTCTCCTCTCTTGATTTTGCAACCTTATTGTAGTATAATAATTAAAACAATGCGGTTGTTTTTACAACGGAAAGTGATGTTTTATGAAAAAGTATGTTTCAGTCTTAAAAAGAACACAACTGTTTGCCGGTGTGGGCGATGATGAAATAGCATCTATGCTTTCTTGCCTCGGTGCAAGGCTTTATACCTATAAAAAAGGTGAATATGTACTTCGTCAGGGTGAGCATCTAAATGACATTATCGTTTTGGTAGATGGAAACCTGCATATTCAAAAAGATGATTATTGGGGAAACCGCAGTATTCTCGGTCAGATTGCCGTTGGTGAAATGTTTGGGGAAGCATACGTTGCTCCCGAAAGTGGCGCACTACTGAATGATGTGGTCGCTGTAGATGAAAGTTCCGCTATTTTCTTTGATGTAAAGCGGATCATTACAACCTGTTCTTCTGCCTGCCGTTTTCACTCTATGGTAGTGCAGAATATGTTTTTTGCTATTTCTGAGAAAAACAGAAAACTCGTGCAAAAGCTTGGGCATATGTCCAAGCGTTCCACACGAGAAAAACTGATATCCTATTTATCCGAAGAAGCCAAACGACACAACAGTTCAAGTTTTACCATTCCTTTCAACCGTCAGCAGCTTGCGGATTTTTTATCGGTTGACCGAAGCGCAATGTCCAATGAGCTTTGCAAAATGCGTGATGAAGGATTATTGGAATTTGAGAAAAACCAATTCAAGCTTTTATAAGGAGATAACATGAAGGACGAATGTTTGATTTGCGGTGCGCCGCTGAAATATTTAGAAAAGGATGAGCAGATGGAATGTGCTGTCTGCCATAAAAAAGAAAATAGCAAAACCGTTTGCAAGAACGGTCACTACATATGTAACGAATGTCATACACAGGGTATGGATAGCATTATAGGTGTATGCCTTTCCGAGATCTCAAAGAATCCTATTGAGATTATTCAAAAACTGATGGCGCTACCGTTCTGCCATATGCATGGCCCCGAGCATCACATTATGGTTGGCTCGGCGCTTCTAACTGCCTATAAGAATGCTGGAGGGGATATTGACCTTTCCAAGGCACTATCCGAAATGCAGGCTCGTGGAAAGAAAGTCCCTGGAGGTGCGTGTGGATTTTGGGGTGCTTGCGGTGCAGGTGTGAGTACGGGAATGTTTGTTTCGATTATCACCGGAGCAACGCCCCTTGCAAATGAAGCGTGGGGATTATCTAACAAAATGACTTCTGCCGCTCTTGGCGCGATTGGAGAGGTCGGCGGCCCCCGTTGTTGTAAGCGTGACTCCTATCTTGCCATTATCAAAGCGGTTGAATTTGTTAAAGAGAATCTTGGTATTGAGATGGAACTGGATGAGATTAAATGCACCCACTCGGCACAGAATAATCAATGTATTGGTGTGAGGTGTTCGTTTAGATGAAAAAGAAAATAGCCTTTATCTGTGTACACAATTCCTGCCGCAGTCAAATTGCCGAAGCACTCGGAAAACACCTGCGAGGTGACGAATTTGACTTTTATTCGGCAGGAACAGAAACCAAACCGCAGATCAATCAAGATGCTGTCAGGATTATGAAGCAGCTATATGACATTGATATGGAGCTTACGCAGTATAGTAAGACCATTGATAAAATTCCAACGCCTGATATTGCAATCTCTATGGGGTGTGATGTGGGATGCCCTTTTATCGGTAGAGCATTGGATGATAATTGGGCCTTACCAGATCCTACTGGGCAGAGTGATGAGGTGTTTATTGAGGTTATACGGCAGATAGAACAGAATATTATTCACTACGGCCTATCCTAAATAGTAGTCGTTCATAACTCCACCCTAATCTCACTACCATTCTTGAATTGAAACACCAAACGCTCATCTGCGTATACGGTTACGTGGTCGACGGTGGCGTGCCAGAGGGGCGGGTTGAATTGAAGCTGTAGGTTGTCAAGCTCGGTGATGGCGAAAAGAAATCCGCTCATAACATCTGCTTGGATAAGTCTGCGGTCACGCTTTTTCTGCAAGGTGTCATAGCGGTTTTGAGCCTTTTCATGGCGTTCCACCAAGGAGTTATATCGGCTGATATATTCATCCTGGTCGATGGCCTTTGCGGCGTTTTCGTTGATGCATTTTTGGATGAGGCCTGCGACCACATCCATCTCTTGGAGAAGTTCTTCGCACTCGGTATCAATGGCAGCGGTATCCATCAGCTCGTGACGGATGAGCCTGCCGTCCTCAAGAAGCGCCTCACGATCCACAAGCAACTTGCTTAACGCTACCACGAACAGTTCCTTGATGTCATCCTCATATAAATGCGGTGTGGTGCATATGGTGTCACCCTTGAATTTTGCATTGCATTGCCATACGGTTCGGCGGTATTTACTGTTTGAGTGCCACACCTTTGAGCCGAAGATCTCACCGCAATCTCCGCAGATAAGTTTCCCGGCAAAGGGGCTGGTGGAAAAGGTGCGTCTGCCGCTATCCTTTCTGCGTTTCAGTTCCAACTGAACCCGTTCCCATTCTTCCGGTGCGATGATGGCAGGATGGCTGTGTTCCACATAATACTGCGGAACCTCACCCTCGTTGACCTTCATCTTTTTCTGCAGAAAATCCACGGTATATTTCTTCTGCAAAAGTGCCGAGCCTTTGTATTTTTCGTTTTGAAGAATACTCTCAATCGTGTGCCGTTGCCATACCGTTTTCCCGGAGGGCGTGGGTACACCGCTATCGGTCAAGTGTTTTGCAATAGATCCTGCCGACATACCTTCCACAAACATTCGGTAAATGCTGCGAACGATTTCTGCCTCTTCGGGAACGATTTCGGGCAGACCATCTGCACCTTTTTGTACCCCAGGAACTGTTTGTACGGCATGTTGACCTTGCCGTCAGCAAAGCGTTTGCGTTGTCCCCAGGTTACGTTCTCGGAAATGGAACGGCTTTCTTCTTGGGCAAGGGATGACATTATGGTGATAAGCAATTCACCCTTGGAATCCATCGTCCATATATTTTCCTTTTCAAAATAAACCTCAACGCCTTTGTCCTTCAGCTTGCGGACGGTAGTGAGGCTGTCCACGGTATTACGGGCAAAGCGACTTACGCTCTTGGTTACGATGAGGTCGATTTTGCCATCAAGGGCGTCAGCTATCATTCGGTTAAAGCCGTCACGCTTTTTGGTGTTGAGTGCGGATATACCTTCGTCGGTATAGACCTCAACAAACTCCCACTCGGGACGGCTTTTGATGTAATTGGTGTAGTAATCCACCTGCGCCTCATAGCTTGTGAACTGTTCATCGCTGTCGGTGGATACACGGGCATAGCCTGCAACCTTGCGTTTTGCTTTTGAGGTTGTAGGGATACCCGTGTGCAAATTTCGTGTGGCGGGTATTACGGTTACGTTTTTAGCTGTTGCCATTTTGCTTACTCCTTTCTTTTGTTTTCTTACCGACCGACGCTCTCATCTCGGGAGTCCAACTTTCCGAGCGTGAGCGGTCTTTCCATCGTTTAACGATTGTTTCTCCGTTTGAAAGGGAGAATATCAAGGTGTTATCTTTGTCGGCTGTAATTGCCGTTATTTTACTGAAATCATCAATCTCGGCGGCAAGTGCCATCAAAGTCGGTTCGGGGATGGCTTTCGACGGGCAGGCTTTTTTGCCAAGGGTATTGTAGGTGGCGCATATCCATACGGGGCCCGTTTTTGTCACTTTTCTGCGGTAATGCTTTCCGCATCCGGCGCAGGTGATAAGTCCCGTAAAAGGGTATTCTGTTTTCGTTTGTGGCTTTGAAAACCGCTCCGCTCGTCTTGCCATTTCCAGTTGTACCAAGTTATAGGTGCCGATATCTATGATCGGCTCGTGGGTGTTCTCTGCGTGGTACTGCGGAAGTTCTCCGTGATTAACAAGAGTGCGTTTTGTAAGGTGGTTCTCACGAAATTTGGTTTGAAGCATAAGGTTACCCGTATAAGCGTAGTTGCGAAGGATTCTGCTCACCGCACTTTGATGCCAGGTGCATCCTTGCTGAGTAAGTATCCTTTCTTCGTTGAGCCGTTTCATAATGGCGGCGACACCTTTGCCGTCAAGGTAGTCACGAAATATAGAACGAACCACCTCTGCCTCTTCGGGAACGATGACGTATTTCTCACCATCGTAGCGGTAACCCATCATAAAACCGCGCCAGGGTTTTCCGTTTTGGAACTGTTGCCGTACCCTCCATTTTTGATTCTCGCTGGCGGAGAGGCTTTCCTCTTGAGCATAGCTTGCGAGGATGGTCAGCATCAGCTCACCGTCCGAGGTTGCCGAATGAATATTTTGCTCTTCAAAGTAAACATCCACACCCAGGTTCTTTAGTTCCCTTACGGTTTCGAGTAAGGTCAGCGTATTTCTTGCGAAGCGCGAAACGGACTTGGTTAAAATCATATCTACCTTTCCGTTCCGGCAATCCGCAAGGAGCCTTTGAAAGTTTTTTCGGTTATCTTTTGTGCCGGTCAGAGCTTCATCGGCGTATACACCTGCGTACTCCCATCCGCCGTGGTTCTGTATCAATTTGCTGTAATAACTCACCTGGGCAGAAAGTGAGTGGAGCATCGCATCCTTGCCGGAGGAGACTCTGGCGTAAGCAGCCACCCGTTTTGCTCTCGGCAATTCTGTTTTGGCAAAACGAGTCTGTGTAACGATCCTTTCCAATACATTTACCTCCTTTGTATCAATTAAGGTCACTACATATTCGCTCTAAACGACGGATATATCAAGCGCATTCCGCAAATATACTACCCGAAGATAATCCGTATTTGCGGGCAAGCATTGTCGATAACTTACAATACTCTTTCTCGGTAAAAGTTCCGTCCTCCGCAAGGCTTTTGAGCAGAGCCAGGGAGGTTCGGTACAGCATCATATTTTCGGCTGCGTATTTATCCTGCTTGTCTTGACGCAACGTAGCAGGCACGGCTGCAGTATTTTCGGGTTTTGTTACCATAGCTCTCAAACTCCTTTCTGCAGTATTCGCAGGTGAGATTGTAATAGGCTTTGCGGTTCACCAAGTCACGGTGGGTGTTCCACCATACCATTCGGCAAGCATCCGAACAGAATTTTTTCTCCCTGCGTTTTTCTGCTTGAAGAACGGGTTTACCGCAGTTCTTGCAAAGCTTGGTGTTCGGTATCTCCGGGTATCTGTGAATGTGAGCACGGACGGTCCCGGCAGACAACCCTAAAGTGGCGGCAATCACGGAAGGGCTATGCCCCTCAAGCCGCATATTGTTAATGGCGATTTTGTTTTGTAGTGTCATGGCATATCTCCTTCCTATGACTACAAGAGTAAGGGAGAGCGACCCGAAAAGCCGCCCTCCCACACAACCTTATTCCTTATCACTCTTGACCTTAAGCATCTTTATTGCTTCGGGAAGAACGAGTTTTGCATCCACACGCTCGGTGGTGATAAATGCAACCTGCCCGTGATCAGCGTAACGCTCTACCAGGCGTTTAATGACTCTCTTGCCTCGGTCACCGATCCAGTAGTAGCTGAAGTCACCGAACATAACGGGAATGCTGCCGGGGGCAACATCATCCATATGGTTGCAAATGTAGACGGGATAGCCGAACAGCTTCATAGGCATTTCCTCTTCAAGTCCGTTACTCCAAATAGGATTGCCACGATAATGGCGCAGTTGACCGAGTCTGCAATATGCATCGTTGGACATAATCCACACCGCATTTTTTCGGTACGGCTCTGCCAAAGAAAATTCCATATCGACCAAGTCATCCGCACTGATTTTGCCTTTCTCATCCGTGACCTTGCCAATAGAAGCCTGGTGAATAATACCGAGAGGCTTTCCGTTTCCGTCTCCTCGGATAAAGGCAGATTCCTCAGCATTGCCGATTCGGTACACAAAGGCTTCCTCGATGTATTTTTCAAGGTCAACGCCGCCATCCTCAAGCAGCTCATCGGAAACGAGAATAGAGCTACCGAGCTTATACGCATCGATCTCGATTTCACCGAATTCCGCTTCACAAAACGTGTATGGCTCGTTTTCCGGCATCCAGCTTGCGTTTTCACCGCCCAGAGAAACGGGAATGGTCAGTTTCTGCGTTGTGGGAATGACGGTGGCGATTTGACGAAGGACGTTCTTTTGCTTTAATGCCTGCACAAGCCTATCGTCATAAGTATCGGGAACAAGGTAGCCGCCCGAGCCGTCACTACCTTCCTTTAGTGTATTTTGGGGCATACCGGTGTGCATGGTTTCCCAGAAAGCCGTGTTATATGCCTCGGCCTTTTTCTTGGCTTCGGCAGTTGTATCTGCCTGCTTTTTAGCAGTATTGCCGGACAATTCGTCCAGACGGGATTTAAGTTCTTCATAGGTTCTTGCTGTTTTCATACGATTAATTCCTCCATTATTTTTGATTAGTTGATATTGGGGTTAATACCCCGTTTGATTTTGCGATTTTTTGCGTGAGACCCCACGCCCGTTGCACGGGCAAAAGGTCACAGAGATTTGACCACCCCCCGGGGGTATTCCCTCCGAAACTTATGCGAATTTCTTCACGAAACCCCCAGCCCGTTGTCCAAGCAATGGTCACGGAGATGTTATCCCCCCTGGTGGTCTACACATTAAACTTGAGGGCGAGTGTATCTAAGTTCACTCAAGTTTTCTTCCGTGGCGGCACCGGTGCGGCAAAGCTCACAAGTATAGTCGTAAAGCCTGTCTACCACATTACCGATTTCCGAGAACGGAACCGCTTGGATGCACGTGACCGTAAAGCGTCCGTCATACCAAAGATAAATGTTGGCTTTTTTGCGTGTGCTTGTTGTATTGGTTCCGCTGATCTCCACATCAAATTTGTTGCCAAAGTCGCGGTATATACAACGCTCACCGTCAATACAAAGAATGCGGTAACGGTCCCCGAGTCCTTTACACAGTTTATTCTGGGCGTAGTCGCTTTTGGTTTTGAACATACTTCCACCTCCTTCCGTTGTTTTTCCTTTTGTCCCTTTTTGTCACATATATAAAAACAACGGCACTACAAGACTCCGCCGAAGGGGTTCTTGAAACGGGCGTTGCAATACTCGAAAATTTGGCTAAAGTTGTCGAATGCTTTACTTTGGTTTTCATATATCAAATGCCACCTGGGATCGGCGGAATAATTGCCGTATGCTACGGTGACACTACCTTCTTTCAGCGTTATGACCTTAACTGTGGTGTACCGCTTTTCATCAATGTCTGCCATATCCATATCTCCTTCCAATATTTATGTCCTTTTTGTCACGCTGTCCGCAAGCGTGAGAATGTGGGTAAACATCCGTATATAGAAAGCAGTAGTTTAACGATTACTTTTTCTGTATTTTTCTTTATTCCCATACCTTTGGGACAAAGGGACATAAAGGACAAAACTCGTTTACGATGCTTTTTCATAGAGATAAGGATTGACAAGATAGGTTTGACCGGTAGGTCTGCCTTTGCCGGATTGGACATCGCTTGTTTTGGGGGCAATGTATCCGTATTCGGTCAAGTGGTTCAGTACCGGCTGTACTTCATCGGCTGTTTTGAAACTTCGGCAAAGTCGCATAATATCACGGCGGGTAAATTTCGTAAGACCACTTTTGCAAATGGCATCCAGCATATACTCACTTTGCTTCACCAACGCATCCGCTCCCATAAGGGAGAATGCTGCCGAGGAATGTTCGGTATAATATCTGCCGATTGAGATAGCATTTTGCATTGTGGTCTCATCCACCATCAAGGGTTCGGCAGATTCCAGAAATCCGTTACTGCGGTAAACCGAGGCTCGGCATAAAACACCTGCAATGCGAAGAACCGCGCCGACAAGCTTGCCTGCCCAATCTGCCATGTCAGCATATTCGGTTTTTAGTTTGGATTCTACTTCGTAGGAGAATGCTTCAAGCATTTCATCCGCTTCCGGGGACAGGGTTATCTCTTCGGGAAATTCACCTTGTTCCTCTTCCAGGAGATTTTGCACAAGCAGATCGTATTGTCTTGCCACATCGGCAGGAATCGGCTCGGTGCGGTATCTGCGGTTACCGACTATGGATTTCGGCATACAGTAGAGAAATCTTGCGGTGAGACCTCTGCCACGGAACGTGCCGTTTTGCATCATTCCCGACAACACATTCGGTTGCACCGTAAGCAGAACCGTCAGCGCAGGATTCATAATACTTTCGCTGTTTCTGCCGATACGGTCCACACGGATACTGTCACCGGAATGACCTTTGAGCATAACGTCGATATTGACATTTTTGCTGTAAATACCCGAGAGCATATCGAAGATACCGCCCTCGGCTGATACGATGGCTGCCTTGCCGCCACCATCTGCCAAGACAGCGGTCAGTTTTTCCGTGGTAACGTCATCCACATATAACCGAAGGGGTGTTCTTTCCTTATATGTGGCAAGCTGCTGTGCCAGCAGTTCCAGTTCACCGTCCTCGATTTTACCTTTGGCGGCTTTATCCTCCAAGGCACGTTGCCGACGTTCCAAGATTCTCTTATTCATTTTGCTTGTTTCAAGTTCGGCTGCGTTTTGTCGGTTGTAATCCGCTTCAAAAGCATTCACGGGACGGGTCATCAAACTGATAACGGCACTCTTTCTTTCCGAAGGCTCCGCTACCACAACCACAAACAGATTCAGCGGTTCTGTCCAATCCGCTTTGCCGCGAATACGGAATTTTCCTTGTTCGCAAAGAGCGAGAATGGCAAGTGCCGCCGAGGCACTCATATCCACGGGAGTCTGTGTGCTTTCTGCTACCGCTGTTACATAGTCACGGACAACCTTCGGTAAAGATTCCGTCGGGAAAGACGGCAGATTGGCTTTTTCAAAAGGTATCGGTATTTCCCACTTTATCGGTGAGGGAGCATTGTACTCCTCGGGAGCAACGTATCCCGGTTGAGAGCATACCTTTTTATAAAACTTTCTGGCACTCTGCCATATGGTTTCAAGCTCACCATCCTCCAAAGGCGGGGTGCAAGATTTGGCTCGTTCAAGAAATTTCGTATGAGCCTCATCCGTATCTCCGAGCCGTTTTAGTAACTTACCTGCGAAAAGGGACATTGTGTTATTACGGCTGCCTTCGGCAATAGTTTCACCGAGTTCGGAAAGCGCCCTTTCCGCAACCTCTTCTTCAATAAATGCGGTTAAGGTAGTGTTACCTTCAAAGAAAGTCACCTCGGTGTCGGGATTGCCGAAGAAGAACCTGGCAGCATCCAAAGCGTTATCATCGAAAAAGGGATACATCTGCTGTACCGACTTCATAAAGGCGGTATATTCCGCAGGGTCTGTAATAGGTTCGATTGCAAAGATGACGTGAAACCTGGGGCGCGGTGATTTGCTTCCTTTCTGTTTCATATGGTGTCGGCTGGTGCTGATCGCACACGAAACACTGGGAAACAGCCGAGAGATATCCTCCGGGGAGATCCACCTCGCAGCATCTTCCGTAAAATCGTTATCGCAATCAAAAACGGCGGTAACAGCTTCTTCAAAGTTCTTGCCGGTTCGGTAGTTCCCGTTAAAACGGATGAATACGTGGTCCCGAGCCATACAGCGTTTCAACTCTTCGGGAGTGGTTGCGATTCCCTTATGGGGATACTGACAGTTTTGTGGGTTGCCGCACACATCGGCATAATACACGGTGATATTTGTTTTCATCAGTTATCACCGCTTTCGGATTTTGATCGGAGCCAAGCCTTAAAACCTTCAACCGGAATCAAGATGCGAGTGCCGATACGGAGTGTTGGGAATCCCGGTTCCTTCACAAGCTCGTATGCCTTCGGGAGGCTGATGCCCATGTGAGCGGATAACTCCTGAACGCTCATTGTTGATTTTTCCATACTGATTTAACTCCTTCCTTTAGTATTGGTTTCGTCCACCTGCATCGCAGAACCAAGTCGTCTCTCCCTTGGTGGTTCGGCTACTGACCTGCGCTCCGGTATTACCATCGTGGCGCGGTGTCGGCAATATATCTGCGTGGATGGGATTCAGTTGTCAAGGAACGCAGAAACTCACTAACTGTGAGATTTCATTTTATATGATACAACAATTCGTTATCTCTGTCAATAGCAAATCTCACACTTTGTTAAAATATTTTTTCGTATTGTATCTTATTTAGTGAGAAAACCATTGACAAAACTCACAGATGGTGGTATTATTGATACATCGGAGGTGCAAAACTATGTTTGCTGAAAGATTAAAAGAGTTACGAAAAGGTAAAAATATGACCCAAGTGCAGCTTGCAGAGGCATTGGGTGTTTCTAAAGGCACCATTGCAATGTGGGAGATCGGTAAGCGAGAACCGAATTTTGAAACGTTGGATCGCCTTTCCGATATTTTTGATAAACGTATCGATTACATTTTGGGTTATTCCAATGATGCATCATCTCCGCAGCTTACCGAAAAGGATATTGATCAGCTCGGTCGATGGGAAGTGGAAGACCAGTTCAGGGAAATCATAATGGCATATCTTTCCCTTGATGAGTATGGCAAAACCGCTGTCGAAAGCCTCATAAAAGCAGAAAAGCTCCGCTGTCATGAACAGCAGAGCATATGTAACACGGAAGATATTGTATTGAGCATTCGCATAAACAAAAGCAAATAAGAAAACAAAAAGCAATCTCCCCGAAGCGTACTTCACAGTATGCTACGGGGAACTTTTCGTTTTTATAGGCTAAATCATAACAGCTTTTTGCGAATTCATAACAACCGCTTGCGACTGGCGCGTAGTAAAATTGTCTTGGATCATTCTTTTATAACTCGGCAGCGGTCTTCGCCATAAACTACACCAAGGGATGAACCGCAATCCCACTGCACGTGAACAGTTCCAATATCATCTACCGAAACGACCGTCCCTCTCGCGCCCGAACACAGCTTTGTGTTATACGGGTCGTTCATATGCACAAGTTCAACCCTTACCCCGACGGGATACTCCTTTCTTAAGCGTTCCAAAGTTTCTTTACTAATGTTAAACATAGCCCTCCTCCTTAATTTTCGGTGTACCATATATCACTCTAAAGGAGAGAAAAGTCAAGTGAAATCAAAAATCATTTTTCTCATTGTTCTTTCGCACAACCTTGCGACACCATCTTGCAAAAACTGATATAATATGATACAATATAATAAATTTTCAACTTGAGCCGGGAGGTTTCATTATGGCGGTATCATATAACAGACTCTGGAAATTGCTTGTGGATAAAAAAATGAGTAAAGCCGATTTGAGAAAAGCGGCTGGATTAGCGCCTAATACAATGACTAAACTGAGAAGAGATGAACCAGTGGCTATGACGGTGCTGGATAAAATCTGTGAAACCTTAAATACTGACTATGGCGATATAATGCAATATACGCCCAATGACCAAGAAAAATAAAACGGCAATATGGTCCGTTTTATGGGACATTAAAAGTATTATACTTAAGCAGGGATATAATGGATAGACATACACCTGAACAAAGGCGCAAAAATATGCAAGCCGTTAAAAACAAGGATTCACAGATTGAATTGTTGTTGCGAAAAGAACTTTGGAGTCGCAGCATCCGCTACAGAAAGAATTCAACCAAAATATTCGGTAAGCCCGATATTGTATTCATAGGGAAAAAGGTAGCTGTTTTCTGCGATAGTGAATTTTGGCACGGATATAACTGGGAAGAACGCAAAAGGGACTTCAAATCTCATCAAGAGTTTTGGATACCAAAAATTGAACGCAATATGCAACGTGACAAAGAAGTGACAGCAAAACTTGAATCCGAAGGATGGATCGTTCTCCGCTTTTGGGGCAACGAAATAAAAAAGAATGTAACGCTTTGTGCGGATATTATAGAAAGAGCCTGTAAGGAGAGAGAGTAGTAATGCCATTGAGGACAATAGACCTATGTGCAGGCATAGGTGGTATAAGAAAAGGATTTGAAATGACAGGTCACTTTGAAAATGTCTTGTCTGCAGAAATAGATAGATATGCCTGTATAACATATGAGCATCTGTATGGAGAAAACCCTCTGAATGATCTAACATCTGCAGAGTTCAAGGATCGTGTTGATGAACTTGAATATGAAGTCTTATTGGCCGGATTTCCGTGTCAAACGTTCAGCCGAGCCGGTCTTGAAGAGGGTTTTAATGACGAGACCAAGGGGATTATTTTCAACCATATTGCAGAAATCATCGAAAGAACTCGACCGAGAGGTATTTTTCTCGAAAATGTAGATAACCTTATCAGACATGATAATGGCAATACGATGCGTACGATCATCAATAGATTGGAATTGGACTTAAACTATAAAGTTATCGGCGTCACATTCGATGAAAACGGACAACCCGTATATGATGGTCGTAATTTCGTGAGGAATTCAAAAAGATTTGGTGTTCCGCAGAATAGACCCAGAACATATATAATGGCCTTTGACAGAGAACACTATGGAGAAGAACTAACCGAAGCATTACCGAATTTTCTCCCGGATCACAATGATTTACATATTTATGACGATTTGAATGATTTACTGGAATTTGGTGCAGAAGCAAGGCACTATATGTCATCAGGATATCTTGAAACATTAGAACGGCACAGAGACCGCCAAAAAGCCAACGGCAACGGATTTGGTTACATTGTAGTAAACAGACCGGGAGTTGAACATCCGATTGCTAACACAATACTTGCAACCGGAGGGTCCGGCAAAGAGAGAAATCTTGTTTATGATCCGCAGGACGGTATAGCAGGTATGAAAATTCCATCTAAAACAACTCCTCTCAACTCTAAAGGCATTAGAGTTATGACCCCAAGAGAATGGGGCAAATTGCAAGGCTTTATCGGTTATGCATTTATTGAAGATGGAGTTGATACTTTCGATTTCCCGGAAGGCATATCCGATTGCCAAAAATACAAGCAATTCGGTAACTCTGTTACTATCCCTGTGATAGAAACAATGGCAAGGTTTATGTTGCAGTGTTTCGACGCACTTGGCGAATTGGAAAACATCGATTAAATAGCGCATTCATTTTAACAGAGATAACGGAGGATTAAATTATGCTCGGTGTGTATGACAGCATGAAAAAACTCATTGATAAATGTGATTTATATTTTGAGGGTCATATTGTTTCAAAAGAACTGCTGGTTAAAAACTATGCGGATTTTTTGGCAAGCAATTTTGAGAAAAAACATAACGTTGCTATTTCTTTGCACACCGGCTCCGTATGCTTTGATATAATAACCATCTTATTTACTGCTATCAGTAACATAATGTATAACCAAGACAATGCAGAAGACTTTGTACTATCTCTTAATGTCGGAGACATGGTTTTATATAAAAAGACGCGTTGTAGATTTGAAGGAATAACAACTCTTCCCGGAGAATCTCTGCGTAGAGCGATTCTATACTCAGAAAACAAACGACAAGGCCGAGTGGAGGGGTGCAAAGATTTTGTAAGAGAAGATTGGTGGAATAAAATCTCCCCATACAATGGCATAGCAACAAATCTTGATGCTCGTGGAATCCGAACTGACAGCAAAAAAAGGAACGATTTTCTCACATCGGTTTTTGAAATGGGAGCTGATGAAATCCCCGCTTTTATTGAAAAATCCTCGGTTATTGTTATGAATCGTGACCGTTCCGAAAGAATCATCGACAATTTGGAAATCTTTTATGATTCGAAAAGTATAAAGATTACTGAAATTATGCCTGTTTCTTATTGTTCTGAAAACGAAGAATATCCGTATGGTGGCAATCCAGGGAAAATAGAACCTGCTATCAAAATTACAAACAGTATATCCAATGCAAGAAGCATTGTAACCGGGACCTGGCAAGGTAATGAAACCTGGATTAATGATGTGGTTGGAGTTTCGATTATCGGATTTGGCGCTATTTCTCGTGCAAGAACTGAAGTTTCTGAAATGATGAAAAGACGAAAACTTAAGTATGTTTTTGTATCTTTTAATATTTCTTCAGAAGAGGGCGAGACTCTGTTGGATGAAGTTGATGATGCTTCCGTTTTTGCTTGTACCACGGAGTATCTCCTCAATTCTTCTTTTCCCATCGTCGAAGAAAATCCTTATACCCTCGAGTTGGACAAGCAGGTTGATGCTGTTGTTAATCACGAAACCATTCCTCTGCCCGTAAAAACGTTCGATTGCGACTGGAATATGTATAAGAAGGTGCAAATTGCCCTGTCCCGGTTACGCCATTCCGGATACAAAGAAGCCGAAGATTTTGTTCCGTTAGCACATTCTGTTATGAATCTTATGATCACTTCGGTATTTCCGTTTCAACTTATGGAAACATTGGTTGAATCCGGTGATTTGGAAGTAGAATCTCCTTTACAAAGAATAATCCGTCTTACAGAGATGATATCTGCTTTTTCAGGAGAAGCTAAAGACGCCGCAAAATCCATTTTGGCGTTTTTGGAAGATGGTTATACTAAATTACTTACTTGTTCTCCCAAGGAACAGGTCTTGTTTGATTTGCTTTCAAAACACAGAAACCAAAAAGTAGCGATAATCGTACCCAAGGCTTATTATGCCGGCATTTTGTACAATCTTAATGTGTTGGAGTATTTTGAAGATGCAACACAATTGTACATATCCACGGCGAACAAATTCGATTATTCCCAGCAATACGATGTTATCATAGCAATTGGAGCTTTTTGGGGTAAAAAATTTGACCCGTTTAGAAGCAGAGCTTCCTCCACGATATATGTTATCGTAAGTGCGGTTGAAGAAAACATTTTCAAATACAGAAAAAAGCTTGCTTCCGCGATAGAACAGAAATTCAACATATGTGCAAAAGTGCCTGTTGAATATATTGATGAGACCACCGAAACATACTCGGACGGTGCTACAGAAGAAGAAATCTCAGAAGTTATCAACTCTGCTTCGGACGTAACAGAATATATAAACAGAATCTTTGAAACAAAATCCTTGGACCTGCTCAACAATGCCTCCGGAGCTCACTACAGCACGACAGAAATATCATACATTGCTACCTGTGCAGATGGCGAAAGCATTTTCTTTACAAAGAAATACAGGGCATATGTTTTTGACAGTGCCAAAGAGGACGTAATTGATGTGTCCGTAGATAAATTATCTCCCGGAGACACGGTAATCTTTAAGTCGAATAACAGTGAAACAAAAGATATTGTTACTACTTTGCTGGACACTTATATTGATGAATACCAAACAACCAGCGAGGATATCCAAATGGCGTACCTAAAAGCCCGATATTGGAAAGAGGTTTTAAGAAAATATCGTATGGATAATAGTTTGTCTTTTAAAGAACTGTCCAGGCAACTGGAAATTCACGGTTCCAAAAAGCATGAAGTAACAATTCAAAGTTGGTTAGCAGAAGATTCGTATATTGTAGGTCCCCAAGACATTGAAACATATGCTGCCATCGCTGCAATGACTCAAGATGCGGATATGCTTGCCGACCCGAAATCTTTTTGTACTGCATGCGAAAAGATAAGAAGTATTCGTGTGGGGATATTAAAATTGATTGCTAAAACAATCATCAGCAAATACAGCGGTAAATTGTCTGCCGAGGATGATATGGCTAAGGTCGTTTCCGAAAACATTGATGGTATATCGACTTTGGTTCAAATCGAAACAATTACATCTGTAACGGATAAAAAGGCACCTATCAATATGGTTAACAGACCGATAACAATCAGCTAAGGAGCATACGTATGAGTAATCAATATATAGATGTTCGAAAAGAATACGTTGAACGTGTAAAACGAGAATTGCTCGGACCGGGTTCTGAAGTTAGTATTCCCGATATAGAACACGAACTTATATCCAGTTCTCCGAGTGTTAGATACTCTATAGGTATTCTATTTCCTCAAAAGCAGCGTTTAACAAAAGACAACGACGATGCCACAGATGAAGAAGTTGTAACCGAAAATGAATCGGTAGCGGTTGATGACGACTCGAATCAGGTAAAAAAGAATTCTTCGGAAGGATCAGAAACCGGTTCCGATTCAGAAGATGACTCTCTTGATGAACAGATTGGTTTGGCAATGCAAAATTTGCCTTCCTCTATGGGCTATTCGTTTTTTGCCAAGGGTAGCTGTGATACGCTTACTTTTAATTTAACATTTGCCACTTATAACAACAGTAGATTGGAGGATTGTGCATATCCTGTTCCCATTGATTTGCCTGACAGTTATACTGTGCCTTCCGAAGCGAGTGGCTATATAAAATACGACGCACAATATAAGTGCCTCAGATTAGTCTCTTCGTACAAGATTAAAGACATAAAAGCATTGTACGAGAGAGACGTTTTACCCGAGGATGAACAAGCATGGATTATAAACGGTATGTATCGTTTATACGATCAGTTTCACGGTGGGTATGTGCGCCAACCACATACTGCGGAAATCATGCTCGATTTTGAAGGCAAAAATTATTGTGATACCGATTACGAAATAGACGAGATTCCGGTAAAATTAACAGCATTACGAAGAGTCATAAAAGATGATGTATATTCCATTACGGTAATGCTCGTAAATCCTCGCGGTAATGAAACAAACACAAACAATCCTAAAGAATGCCTTTTTCAGCCCAAGTTGCGTATTGCCAGCGAGAATAATAGTTTTGTTTTTGCCGATACTTCTGCATATTCTCAGTATGGCTATGATGACCCGGAAGAATTGTCAAACCGTCTTTTGTACCGCAAGAAAAAGGTATACGGCTATGGCCTCGGTGCATCTACTGCGTGGGAAATCAATAACGACGGTAACGGCTGGCTGGAAAATGAGTTTTATCCCACAACCGAAGTTCCCTCTATGGATTTTGGTCTCAACAAGGAAAAAAGCAAAGTGCCTTCCTTTGTTCTGTCAATGAAGCAATTATCCGATTTAGGAGAACACGACAAGGATGAAATCCTGTCCGGGTTGCGTGTTTTTGTATCCGAGTATAAAGATTGGATCGATGAGTTGGAGCAGCAAACATTTGAAGATGATGCTATGCAGAAAACTGCAGAACTGCACATCAAAAATTGTCGTATTTCCTACGAAAGAATGGTCGGCGGCATAACTCATTTAGAATCCAATGCTCTTTCCTGGGATGCTTTCAGATTGGCTAACCGCGCTATGTATATGCAGAGAATTCATCTGCTGATCCAAGCTGCGATGTCCAAAGAGGATCGATATGATGGTGATGAAACACTTGATATGGTTCTTGAAGATTTGGAATATGACGATGCAGAACCCACAATGAATGAGTTACTGGAAACAGTCGCATCTGAAATGACATTTAAAGACCCCACGTGGAGACCGTTCCAGCTTGCGTTCCTGCTTATGAGTGTAACGGCTATGACGCTGGATAAGCCTGAAGATGTAAATCCGGAAAGAGATATTGTCGACCTTATTTGGTTTCCCACCGGTGGTGGTAAAACAGAGGCATATCTCGGTTTGACAGCGTTCACGATCTTCCACAGGAGAATGGCACATAAGGAAATTGCAGGCGGTACGGCAGTTATTATGCGATACACATTGCGGTTACTTGCGGCGCAGCAATTCACCCGTGCTGCAACATTGATTTGTGCATGTGAATACATTCGCGCTGATTCTGCAAAAGGCAGAAGAGCTAAATATCTCGCCTATGACCTTGGCAGTGAAAGAATTACCATAGGTCTGTGGATTGGTGGTAGTCATACACCAAACCGCAACCAAGGTGGTTCAAAAGACAAGCCCGCCGCGAAAGAATGCTTGGACGAGTTGCGGTTATCCACGATAAAAGATTTGCGGTATAAAAAAGATCGGTACAATAAGTTCCAAGTACTGAAATGCCCTTGGTGCGGCACGAAGCTTACAAAGGAAATTGTTGATGATCACATTGTTGGAGATTGGGGTTATCAAATGGATGTGCATCATCGCTTTTATCTGAAATGCACCAATCAAACCTGTTGTTTCCACGATCAAAAACTGCCTATTCAGATTGTTGACGAGGAATTGTATGCTACTCCTCCCACGTTGCTGTTCGGAACAGTTGATAAATTCGCAATGATGGCTTGGAAGGCTGAAGTAGGTTCTTTCTTTGCTGTTGGTTCGAATAACCGAGCTCCGGAACTGATTATTCAGGATGAGTTGCATTTGATTTCAGGTCCCCTCGGAACAATGGTTGCAATGTTTGAAACGGCAATTGATTACTTATGCCAAGAAAAAGGTGTTCGACCAAAAATCGTTGCTTCAACTGCGACTATTCGCCGTGCCAAGGAGCAATGTGCAGCACTATATAACAGAGATGTGGCACAGTTTCCCTCTCCCGGTTTGGATGCTTCGGATTCCTATTTTGCAAGGGAAGCGGAAGTTGACTACGAAAAAGGTAAGTATGGCCGATTATATGTCGGCCTGATGCCGTCCGGCAAAACAAAGGCGATGATGGAGATTCGTTCTATCGCTTCGTTGATGCAATGTATTCACAGAATGCCTTTGCCGGATGAAATAAAAGACAAATTCTGGACACTGACAACATATTTCGGAAGCTTGCGCGATTTGGGAAAATGTAGAACTTTGGCTGAAGATGATATTAAGGACGCTATCACTCGTCAGGCACAACGTTTGGGAACGAAGCAGAATGCACGTCGCTTTTACTCCCCGGATGAGTTAACCAGCCGTGCATCTACCACAGAATTGAATGAAACCCTTGATAAGTTGGAGAAAACTCAATATTCCTTGGAAAACTATAAGAAAGTGTCGCATTTGTTGCTGGCAACAAATATGATTTCCGTCGGCATTGATGTTGCCAGACTGAATGTTATGCTGCTTGTAGGTCAGCCTAAATTGACGAGCGAGTATATTCAGGCTTCCAGCCGTGTCGGTCGTTCATTCCCGGGTGTGGCTTTTACAATGTATGATGCTTCCAAGAGCCGAGACCGCTCGCATTTTGAGCAATTCAAGCAATATCACGAATCTTTTTATCGGTATGTTGAGCCGACAGGCGCAACTCCGTTTTCCAAACCAGCGCGGGATCGGTCGTTAAAAGCATTGCTGGTTGCAATGATCCGTAACGCTGAACCAACATTGCGTTCTGAAAAGGATGCGTCAAAGTTCACTGTCGAGCAATATGAGGGCATTGTTGAAAAACTGAAATCCTATATTGTTGCGCGAAGCATCAGTATCACGAAACGATTGAACCCCGATATGCTCAATGAAGGTGCGGATATTGCTGATGAGATCGATGCATTCTTCCGTGAGTGGGAAGAGAATGCTTCCATCTATGATTCCGAGCATTTCAGCTACGGAGAGAAATTTATGGTAAAGCACCCTGAAGCAGATCAAGGAAGACTATTGAAGGCATTCGGAACGGACGATCGAAACGGATTTGATGCTATGACATCCATGAGAAATGTAGATACGACCGTAGCCGGAAATATTATTGTTTGGGAGGATTAACAATGAGTGTTGAAGTTCCAAAGGCTAAAAGCCGCTTGAAAAACAAAACTGCATACTCCGTTCGCGCTTCCCAGGCAGTGTTACAATACGGCGTAGGCGCGATGGTTGACTTTCGGGATCGCACACTAATGACAGCAGCACCCGAGTACTGGCGCGACAGTATTGTCCGTATACACGATGAGCGTTTGGAAAAAATCCTCCATGTGGATTATTTTGGTAAGCTCGGAGATAAGGATGATGTAAAATTTGCAGAAGGCATATCCTATGTTCGTTTCCCAGAATGGTACTTCTGCCCCAGTTGCAGACGTTTCAAACCTATCAGTGAATGGGTAAAGGAATACCGCGGCAAGAGCCCTAAAAAGGCTGAAGAAGATCCTCATATGATTCAAACAATGGAGTGTCCGAAATGCCGCCAGGAGCTTGTTGTTGCACGTATCATTACCGCTTGTCAGGAAGGACATATCGATGATTTCCCGTGGGTACAATGGGTGCATTGTCAAAATTTCGGTGGGCCAAAAGAGATCTGCGATAAGCCTGAATTAACTATTACAACCTCATCAAGTGCGTCTGAAGGACTTGAGGGCTTGACATTAAAATGTCTAAACTGCGGTGCATTTGCATCTCTTCGTGGCGCATTTGATCCCGGAAAATTTGAAGAACTGGATAAGAAGACAAATTATCGGTACAATTTCCGCTGTACAGGCAAACATCCATGGAAGCACAGAAAGGAAACCTGCAAAAGCACGGAATATCCTAAGGTGTTGCAGCGTGGTAGCTCGTCTGTATATTTTCCGGTCACAGAGAGTTCTCTTGTTATCCCCCCGTATTCTAACATTGTAACTACCAAGATAGAAGAAAGCGCCGCATATAATGAATATAAAAGCACGCTCGCATCGATTCTCAGTACACCTGGTTTGCCGGCAGAAACAATTGAACTTTTACGAGATAGTCAAACGCAAACTTACGCACAAAGGATAGCCCAAGAAACAGCTATTCCGGTTGAAAAGGTTGCCGGTGTACTAAAGAGAAAAAATGCTGCATCGGAAGAGGATGAATATAGCACGGCAAGCGTTAAATACCGCGCGGAAGAGTATGAAGCTATCACAGGAGAAACAGTAATCGAGGCGGAAGATTACGGTGATTTTTATAGAGAAGGCGTAAATATTGCCGAGTATAATTTACCGTGTTTGAAGAGCATTTCTCTAATTCACAAAGTAAGAGAAGTGCAGGCCTTAATCGGCTTTACTCGGCTAAAACCTGTGGATTCTACAGATGCGCCGGGATCGCAAGCGGTGATTGTACCGGTTAAAGAGCCTGACACCAAGTGGTATCCTGCATATGATGTCCGTGGTGAAGGTATCTTCATTGAGTTTGACAGCACTGCAATCGATAGCTGGAGAACCGAAAATCAAGCGTTGGCTGAACGGGTGGCAATACTGAATGACAATTACAAAAAGTCATTTATCGGTGAGAACCACCCCAGGGAGATTTCCGGCAAGTTTTTACTCCTGCATACAATATCTCATCTGCTGATCAAACAGTTAAGTTTTGAATGCGGTTACGGAATTGCTTCATTGAAAGAACGAATTTACTGTAGCGAAACAGCAGACGGAAAAGAAATGTCAGGTATTTTGATATACACTGCTTGCGGCGATTCTGAGGGCACACTCGGCGGTTTGGTACGTCAAGGTCGATCTGACACATTCCCGAGAATCTTTAACAAGGCAATTGAAAATGCAAGAACGTGTTCCAACGATCCCGTATGCAGTTTGAGCCAGGGTCAGGGACGAGATTCTCTAAATTTGGCTGCTTGCTATTCCTGTTCATTAATTCCTGAGACCAGTTGTGAGGAATTCAACTGTTTTTTGGACCGCGGCGTTGTTGTCGGAACTTTCGACAACCCGAATCTTGGTTTCTTCCAAGGAGTCTACGAAGGCGTGGCTACACCTCAAAGTACGCCTGCTGTATCTAATTCTCCCCGTACCGCGTTTGTGTATAAAGGCGGCGGAACAGATATGAGTGATAGTACATATCAGGAAATTTGGAATAACCTTTTGGATTGGGCAACAGATGAAACAGAATCTGGGTTGCTTCGAGATCTGATTGCAAAAGCCGAGTTACTGGTAGGTAAAGAAAAGCCTGTTATGAACGGGACTATGTTAGACCTTGCAACTCAAGAAGAATATATATGTGATTTAATTTGGAAACAGGCAAAAATCATTTTCCTTACGGCAGAAAATGAGGATGTTGCCTCGATTATCCAAGATAGTGGCTGGACTTGTTTCTGCAGCACCACCCCCGGCTTAACAGCCGAAGATATTATCAGAACTATACCGGAGGTTTAATTATGGCAATTATGATTCCCAACCGCCCGCACGCATTTGCTCCTGCAAGTTTGGAAGGCGTAATGTTTACGGCACTTGAAAAATTACCGGACGAATACTATGTGTTCCATTCTTTGAGGTTGTCAACGGTTGTTGACAATACTTTTCACGAGAGCGAGACCGATTTTGTTGTTTTCAATAAACGGTTGGGAATCCTTTGCCTTGAAGCAAAGGCAGGCCAGGTACGCTACGAAAACGGTTACTGGCTGTACGGCAGCGGAGAACCAATGCACAATGGCGGTCCGTTTAATCAAGCGGCATCTAACAAATGGAAGTTGATAAAGTACTTCGAAAATCATCGATTTACCTCCATCCTGGAAAAATGCAAATTCTTGCATGCGGTATGGTTTCCATCCATATCGGAAATTGATGTCAGAGGCTTACGCTTACCAACCGAATCCGACAAAGCCTTGATTATGACCAAAGAAGCACTGGATGATCCGCAGCAGTATCTTGAGAGAATTCTTTCTACGGAGTTACCTAACGGAAAGCAAACTAACTTGACAGAACAGGAAGTCAATCGCATTTTGCGAGAAATACTATGCCCGCAGTTTAATGTTTTCCCGTCAGTAACTTTTGAATCAGATCTCAAAAAAATAGTATTCCATCGAATGTTGGAAGAACAATCCGGAATACTTAACTTTCTGTCGGAACAAAAAACGGCAGTTATTAACGGAGCTGCCGGCACCGGCAAAACTATGATTGCCGTTGAAAAGGCTCAGCGTCACGCAACTGCTGGGGAAAAGGTGCTGTTTTTGTGTTATAATACACAGCTTAAAAACTATCTTTCTGAAAATTATGCTCACGAGAATATTGATTACTACACCATCTCCGGGTTAGCTTGTAAACTTTGCAATACAACTACCCCTAATTATGAAAAAATGAAATCCGTATTAGAGGATATGTATGTATTTGATAACTTCCCCTACATGCATATAGTAATAGACGAAGGACAGGATTTTGGTATAGACGCTGTAGAGGAAACTGGAATCATTGAAGTACTAAAGAGCATAATAACTGATATTAAACCGAATAACGCAAGTTTCTATATTTTTTATGATAAACTGCAATTGGTGCAGTCGCGAAAAATCCCGCAATACATAAGCGATGCTGATTGCAAATTAACACTATACAGAAATTGCAGAAATACAGAGAATATAGCAACAACATCATTGGCTCCCATCACAGAGCGCAGGCCTAAACTAATAGATGGTTGCGTCAAGGGCGTACCGGCTAAACTCCATTTTTGCAATTCTGATGAAAAAGCTCGCGAAAGACTTGACCTTATCATTGACACTTTGAAGGGACAAGGAATTAAAGATATCGTCATTCTCACTTGCAAAACAGAAAGCACGAGCATATTGAGTAATTGCGTTTCCGACGGCATATACAGAAACAAATATCGCTTTTCGACTTGTCGAAAGTTTAAGGGTCTTGAAGCTGACGCTGTAATCTTAATAGATGTAACGTCAGAAATTTTCGAAGAGGAAAACTCCTTGATATACTACGTTGGAACATCTCGAGCACGTCTATGGCTTGATATCATTACAACTATGGATAATGAGGCGTGCACTGATGTTTTACAATCTGTATTTGAAAAGCGGGGTCACATTAAGAATCCGCAAAGAGAGTTAGCTGCATCAATAAATGCAATTCCAACAAAATAAACATATAAAAACCATTCGGCAGATATTTCTCAAAGCTTTCAATCAACATTGCAAGGTAACAATGCAAACACCCGAAATGTACGGCATTATTGAGCGTGAGATATTCGCATACGGATTCCGGCTCGGCGGAAGATTACAACTGGACTTTTCAGAGATATGACGGTATAGTGTTGTGCTACAAGGAGGTGCAGCATTATGCCACGTATAAAAACAAATGCTCGAAACACTCACGGGATTGAGCTTTGAAGAGTAATCCTTTAAAGATGAAAATGCAACGCTCTTTATGAAAAGCGTAAATTGTATTATTTTAGGGAGTTAATGCCAACGTATTTACGCCGTTTGATTGATTTCAAGCGGTGTATTTTTATGTCCAAAAAAGCCGAATAATTCAATAATAATTCAACTATTCTGAAAAATTCAATAAAATAAGCGGGTTTGCACTTAGATGTGAACCCGCTTTGCTGTTTTATTCCGCCTTTTTTTGTCCGTCCGAACGTGGTCTTAAAATTGCATCGGCTATGTACTCGGCTGACTGCCTGTCCGCTTCTTTCATTATGTGGCTGTAAATGTCAGTCGTAGTGCTTACCTTGCTATGTCCTAAACGCTTGCTTATGCTGATACTGTCAACGTTATTGAAATAAAGGACGCTTGCCATTGTATGCCTGAAAGCGTGAGGGTTGATGTGCGGTAAACTGTATTTCTTGGAAAAACGTTCAAGGTAGTCGTTTATGCTGTCAGGATTTACAGGTTTTCCGGCGTTGGTTGTTTTCTCCTGAAAGAATAAATAATTTGTATCGTGCCACTGATCGCCGTACTTACGAGCCTGCAAAAGATACCATTTGCGATAGTCTTTCAACAGCTCCATCGTTTCCGCAGGCAGAGTTACAAATCGGTCGCTTTCCGCCGTCTTTGTAGTATCTTCATAAATTCCTATATCGGCGGCATAAAGAATAGTCCTGCAGATATGTATGCGACTGTTTCTCCAGTCGATAACGTCCCACTTTAAGCCTGCTATTTCACCCCGTCTTGCGCCGGTTATAAGCAAAAGATGTACAAGAGTTTTCCACTTTATAGGCTCATTTTCAAGGCTGTCCCGAATGCGTTCCACGTCCTCAATCTGAAAATAATTTACTTCACTGCGAACTACTTTCGGCGGCGTAGCCTTGCGAGCAGGGTTGTACGGTATCAGCATTTCTTTGTCCGCCTGTGCCAATACGGTGGATATAAGGCGGTGATGTTCCGTAACAGTCTTATTTGAAAGCGGTCTGTTGTCTGATATGATGTTAAACAGCTTTGTCACCGGGACACCCAGAGCCTTGCAAAGCTTTTCTGCGGTGGATAGTTTCACGTTTCCGCCATTTACTGCACTTGCTACGGACGTAATCGGGACGCCTGAGCGGCGGGACAATTCCGCTTGTGTCAGCTTATGGCTTTTAAGATACGCTTTTATATCCGTTTTATTAGTGGCTAAATCCGCAGTTTTGCGTGAGCCGCATTTTAAAAGCTGTTCGTACAGGCTGTTAAGGTGCTGCGGTCTTATATCTGCAAGCTTCATATAGCCTATTTGTTCATTGATTACTTTCAGCAAATCCCTGTACCTGACAAGCGTTCGGTGCTTTACTCCCTGACGCTCTTTGAGAGCAAGCACATATTCCGCATACTCAGCAAAAGTCTGGCGATTGTCTGCGGCAAGCCCGCTCCTGCATTTTTCCTCAAACTCCACAACGAATTTGTTAAGGGCTTTTTCGTTTTGCTTTGCTGTTCACCATTCGGAGCATATCCCTTGAATACTCTTACCGAATATGAAATGACATTGCCGTCTTTGTCTTTTCGAGGTTGAATGTACGCCATAATGATTGCTCCTTTCCCATATCATTAATCCAAACGCTTTATAAGCAGGCTTTGACATTAGCAAGCTTTCAATCAGCCGACGGAACACAAAATGCTCACCATGTTGACGGGTCATCTGCAACACCGCTTGGATTGGTGTCTTCTAAACGTATTTGCCAATCCCCGTATGCAGTTTTCTGGACCACTGTCAAAAATAACAAAAATATTCCCTAGGTATTGACAGATTTTTGTAAGCAGGATATAATATTGTTAAGGATATTTTATGAAAAAATCCGTGAAATGTCGACATTTGCTGAAAATGTTGTTGCCTTGCTAAGAGGCGGAAAGGTAGGATGATTCCAATGCAGAGTTGAAGTCACGTTTCGGTTTTTAGAGACATACGAGGACTGTTTAGGCACAGAAAATTTGCACCAATATTGCTTAAGTATTAGTACGAATTGATGGAGGAGAGTTTTATGAAAATGGGTAAAAAAGTCGCCGTTTTAGGCGCTGCTGTTATGTTGACGTTTAACATGTCTATCGGAGCAAGTGCGCAGGATACACACAAGCTTCGTAAAACAACGACAAATTATAAATGGTATACATATGAATGGGAAAGAACGTTGACTTGCCTTAACGGAGACGACGAAATTGGAATTATGGTTTATGGTTTTGATATGGATTGGATCAATGAAGATTATACCTGGACTATGGGATATGATTGCAGGACAAAGGCTTGTGTAAAAAAAGGGTCTGATGAGTCAGGCGCATGGGCTGGGTATGAAGATCCTTATGATTGGAGTAAGCAGGAAGTACATCATACCGATTCAAAGGTAATGCATTATATTAAATTTGAAGATTCTTATGCCGAGCTCACAGCAGGCTCTGTAAAAAAATCTGAATATAAAAATCCAAAGTAAATATACAGCTGCAAATTTATGTAAAATTCTGTGATTATCACATTAACTTCTGAAAGGTTTCAGACATTATGAAAAAAATAAAATGGCTGATCGGCGCATTTATAATAATGCTTTGTTTTATAATGAACAGCGAAATGTATCAGAACTATGTTGTTAATTTCACAAACGGTTTTTATTACCTGGATATAGAGACTGAGGAAAATAGAGATTTATTGACAAACGTTCTGCAAGAGGCGGTATCTGAATTTGATGCTGGAATTTTTGCTGTAAAAAGACATACCGGCGCGTCAAGAAGTTTCGAATATGAAATTTTTGCAGATAAAGATGTTTACGAGCACATCAGTGAAAAATATGATATAAGGGAAGGCGAGTATTACAGCTTTTTTTCGGGTACGACTGAAATAATAAATAGGGATTTTTCCGCAATCTCAGAACGTCCCGAAGTCACAAGATTTTACTTTTTTGCCGACAGTGACGATATGGATCGGATATTTAATTATGTCAATAAAACTTTTGCCACTTCGTTTATCCATACTGAAACAACCACAGGCTTTGTGTGGATAATAAATTCGATTTGGGTAATCGTGTTTATGTTCTTGCTTTTGCTTACATGGTTTGGTATTCAATTTGATAAAAAGAAAAGCTTTGTGCGTATTTCCTTGGGTGCGTCAAGAATTCAAATTGCAGTGAAAGCAATGCTTTTGGATATATTGATTTTTTCGTTGGAATTTATTTTATCCTTCCTGATTTTACGAAATATCATTTACGTGGAATACAGATTTACTGAAACTGTTTTTGCTTTTCTGCTTTTTTTGATTGCAAATTGTTTTATGAATCTGGCGTTGTTGAAATACCGTTATAAAGAGATATTATATGGAGCAAATCTGAATGAATCGCTGCTTTCCAATTGCTATCTGATGAAAGCTGTAACTATGATAATGGCGATTGCTTCCATTTCGATCAACATTCCGCTGATAGTTGAAAACGGCGAACGACTTGGGTTTTATAATGCAATCGAGAAATTCGATGATTACAGTTTCCCGGATTATGTTGTGAACGGCGGCGTTTATGAAGATACTGAGGATATCTACGAACTGATGAACAAAGAACTTTTTTTTGACGGATATGCCGACAACGCGGCAATATTTTCAACAGCGCTTCAAGGTATAGATTCAGACGGCGAAGACAAGGACCTCGTTATGTTAAATGACACAAACTTTATTCTTACGAAAACGTTTTGTGATAAAATAAATTATAGCAAAGATTTCACCGCTTTTATTCCCGAAGATATTGATAATTACGATAAAATAAAAAACGATTGTATCGAAGGCATCGAGCGTTTTTTGGGAATAAATCGGGAAGATGTAACTATCGACTTTGTCAACTATGAAAACAGCTGTGAGATATTATCTCTTGATAATAATATAACGGTAATACGAGGCGACGGATTTATCATTAACAAAAATACAGCATTTATATATTGTAATTTAGATCAAGAAAAATTTAAACAAATAGCAGATATAAACAATGCTGATATCATGTCAAGCATTATGTATAACATGAATTTCATTGATAAAAATGCTTTACTTAAAAAGTATGATATTCTAAGCTTTGAGGATGTGCCGGCAGTCGAAAGGTTAACTCTCGAAAAGACTTCGGCGCAGAGAATTCTGCTTATAAATACTGTATTGAGCGCCTTTATGCTGACGCTGGAATTTGCAATTATTATCACTATAATCAAGCTGGAGTATATTGTAAACGCAAAGACTTTGGCAATAAAAAAGATTCTTGGATACAGCGTGTTCAGAAAAAACAAAGACATATTTTTGCTTAATATTTTTGCGGCGTTTATAGGAGTTGTCACCAATGTTATTTTAGCTCTGATGTATAAAATAACCGTTTGGTATGTACCGGTTTTAGTCGGTATTGCTCTTGTGATAATCGAATTCTTGGTTATGCTTACAAACATAGTGAAAACCGAACGGACGGATATCTCGAAGATTTTAAAGGGAGGCAGCTTATGATAACATTAAATAATGTATGCAAGAGCTTTGGTGAGAAAAAATTGTTTGATAATTTCGGTCTCGATATCCGCGACGGTGAATTCGTAGTATTTGCAGGTAAAAGCGGCTGCGGAAAAACCACGCTTTTAAATATGATCGGCGGTCTGGAAAAACCGGATAGCGGCGATATTATCGTAAACGGAAAAGATATTTTCAAAAAGAGAAATCTGCGGGGATATTTTACGGAAACAGTAGGATTTTTATTTCAGAATTTCGCATTGATTGAAGATGAAACTGTTATTAAAAATCTTAATTATGTGCAAAAGAAATATCGAAGCGGAGTTCCCGTTGATGATATTTTAAACAGTTTAGGGCTTTTTGATAAGCGTGAAACCAAGGTTTATAAGCTGTCAGGCGGAGAACAGCAAAGAGTTGCGCTGGCTCGGCTTATGTATAAAAAGTGCAGCATAATCCTTGCGGACGAACCAACCGGTTCGCTGGATTCCGAAAATGCAGCAGCGGTTTTGAAAATTCTCCATGATTTGAACGACCGCGGTAAAACTGTGATTTTAGTTACTCACAGCGAAAAAATAATAGAAAACGAAAAGAGAGTGATTAATTTATGACATCAGAAAGGAAAAAGCTTTCAGTATGGAAAAAGCTTTTGATTATGCTGATCATAATCTTGTTGATATTTGGCGGAATGAACCTGGCATGGTACATATTAAAGAAAAGACCTTACGATAAATTAGCTGAACAACTTAGCGAATCAGGTCTTTTTGGCGATACTCACTATGAGCTTGAAAAGGGCAGCTATCATTTCGTTGTAAAAATGCCGGGATATTTAGGCTACGAAGGAGGCTTTTGCAGAGTTGATGAAGTTTCGGTTGAAACTGATATTAACGATACAGATGCTGAAAGCCAGGACGAACCGGTAGTGAGCGAAATTTCTCTTTATTATTGGCCCGGAATCTTTGAAAAGGATGATGCTTTCGGTCTCGATATGACTGTGGGAAATGATTTTGAAATGGTGTTTATTACCGAAGATCTGGAATACGTTGTATTTGAAGGTGAAAGCGAGGCGGAGTCCGAATATTACAAGGGATTGCTTGAAGATAATATTGATAGGGTAAGAGGTTTGATGGACGCAGCTAAGTCGGTTTGGGATTTTTAGAGGCGACATATAGGGGTTAGTGTATACAAGTATCAGCTGTATTGTTTCCAGAGAAGGCAAGGGCGAAATATTTTTTGAAGGCAGACAAGTAAATTCGTTCCCGACAGCGTATTCTATATTCCTCCGGATAGATCCTATGAATACCGTAAGATCAATGTCTGATAATATAATGTCAGAGTCGCCGCCGTCAGTATATG
>ULOG01052001.1_pt1 | contig 32265 bp, 25 predicted proteins | sample 1952401 | NCBI WGS metagenome assembly ULOG01 (sample SAMEA4835598, study PRJEB28245) | human gut metagenome | biome: gut microbiome; material: fecal sample | place: Denmark | collected 2008
CGTGCGGGTCCGTCCCGGGCAGCTGTGCGTGTTCGGGGCCGACGGTAAAACCCTGGCCAAAGTGTGAACGGGGGCGGTACTATGCAACACAACCAGACCGTCCGCCGCCGCCTGCAAAACGGCAAGGGGTATCTGTACCTGGCGCCGTCCCTCATCATTCTGCTGGTCTTTACCATCTACCCGCTCATCAAGGCGTTCATGATGAGCTTCTGCGAAGATTACAGCATCATCAACGGCAGCTTCAAGGGCGTCAACCTGCAGAACTACCAGGACCTGTTTGCCGACGACGTCTTTCTCAAGGCGCTGAGTAACACCAGCATCTATGTGGTGTTCGTGGTGCCGGTTTCCATCCTGCTGTCCCTGGTCATTGCTGTACTTATCCACAACGCCGCCCGGGGCAAGGCCATCTTCCAGACCCTGTACTTCCTGCCCTACGTCACCAGCGTCATCGCCATCGGCATCGTGTGGAGCTGGATCTTCAACAGCAACTACGGCCTGCTGAACTACTTCCTCAGCCTCTTCGGCATCGACGCCATTCCCTGGCTCAACGATCCCCAGTATGCCCTGGCGGCGCTGATCATCTTCAGCATCTGGAAGAGCCTGGCCTTCAACATCCTGATCTTTCTGTCCGGCCTGTCCTCCATTTCCCAGGACATCTACCAGGCTGCCCGGATCGATTCCACCCCCCAGATGCGGGTGTTCTTCAAGATCACGGTGCCCCAGCTGCGGCCCATCATCGTTTACGCCTTCCTCATGGGGCTGATCAACGCCTTCAAGGTCTACAACGAGGTGTTCTCCCTGTTCCAGAGCAAGGCGGGGCCCGCCAACAGTGCCATTACGGTGGTCTACTACATCTACGACAAATTCTACAACAGCGGCGATTACGGCGTGGCTTCGGCGGCGGCCGTGGTGCTGTTCATCATCATTCTGGTGCTGACAATGGTCCAGAAATTCATTGCCAAGGAAAAGGAGGCGGCCTGATGAAATCCCGCAAACCGTCGGCCGTTGCGGCCCGCGTTGCCCAGTATGCGGTGCTGTGCCTGGGCGCGTTCTTTACCCTGCTGCCCTTTCTGTGGATGATCAGTTCCTCTCTCAAGACCCCCGCTGAGATCGTCAGGATCCCGCCGGTGATGATCCCCGAAACGGCACAGTTTTCCAACTATGCCGAAGCCTGGGCGGCGGCGCCTTTCGGCCGGTATCTGATCAACACCGTCATTGTCACCATCCTGACTACTGCCGGGGTGCTGGTCACCTCGGTGCTGTCGGCCTTCGCCTTTTCCCGGCTGAAATTCCCCGGCAAGGACCTGGTGTTCTCCCTCTTCATGGCCACCCTGATGATCCCCGGCGAGATGCTCATCATCACCAACTTCATGACCATCACCAAGCTGAAGTGGATCGATACCTACCAGGCCATGGTCATCCCCTGGATCTCCAACGTCTTTTACATCTACCTGCTGACCCAGTTCTTCATGCAGGTGCCGGATACCCTGTACCTGGCCGCCAAGGTGGATAAATGCAGCGACCTGAAATTCATGCTCAGGATCATGGTGCCCATGAACAAGAGCGCCATCACCACCATTGCCATCCTGAACATCATCGGTTCCTGGAACTCCTTCCTGTGGCCGCTGCTGGTCACCAACAGCCAGGAGATGCGGGTGCTTTCCACCGGCCTGATCCGCTTCCAGACCGAAGCGGGCACCTCCTACGAGCTGATCATGGCGGCGTCCTGCATCCTGGTGCTGCCCATTGTGATCATCTTCCTTTTCCTGCGCAAGTATGTACTCGAAGGCGTGGCGTTTAACGGCGTCAAAGGCTGAGCCGCCCATTCGATTACACATATACAGACTCTCACCATCCAAGATACAAAACGGTAAGGAGAAGAAACAACATGAAACGTAAATCCATCCTCTGTGTCACCCTGGCCGCGGCTCTGGCCGCCGGTTCCCTGGCAGGCTGCGGCACCCCCGCTTCCGAAAGCAGCGCCGCTTCCGCCGATACCACCTCGGCCCAGGCTTCCGCTGAGAACGGCGCCGCCATCCAGCCCTGTGAAGTGACCTTCTGGCATGCCATGACCGGCCAGCAGGAGACTACCCTCACCGAGCTCACCGACCAGTTCAACGCCGAAAACGAATACGGCATCCAGGTGACCCTGGTCAACCAGGGCAGCTACAACGACCTGTCCACCAAGCTGACCGCCAACGCCGCCGCCGACACCCTGCCGGACCTGTCCCAGGCATACAACAGCTGGCTCATCCCTTACCTGGACAAGGTAGTCCATCTGGACGATTTCGTGGCCAACGATTATGATAACTATGAGGATATCATGGAGGGCTACCGGGAAGAGACCAGCCAGTTCGGCTTCATCAACGCCATGCCCTTCAACAAGAGCACCTACGTCTACTTCTACAACAAGACCATGTTCGACGAACTGGGCCTGGAAGCCCCCGAAACCTGGGACGACCTGCTGAACATCGGCAAGACCTTCCAGGAAGAGAAGGGGATGGTCTCCCTGGGCTTTGACGACATGGCCGGTATGCTGGAAGCCACTCTGCGCCAGAACGGCAGCGACTATGTGAACGAGGAAGGCGCCCAGTTCAACACCGAGGCCGGTCAGCAGGCCCTGGATTTCATCATGGAAATGTACAACAACGACTATGCCCGTCTGGTGGGTGAGGACAACTACTTCTCCGGACCCTTCAGCAACCAGCTGATCCCCGCTTACGTGGGTTCTTCCACCGGTGTTTCCTACATCACCCATGAAGGCTGGGAACTGGGTGTGGCACCTCTGCCCGGCAACACCGAAAAGGCTGCCAACACCGCCGGCACCAACATCGTCATGTTCTCCAAGGACGAAAACCAGCAGAAGGCTGCCTGGGAATACCTGAAATTCCTGACCAGCACCGATGCCACCGTGAAATGGGCCATGGACACCGGCTACCTGCCTGTGCGCACCTCCGCCTATGAGTCCGAGACCTACCAGGAATTCATGGCCGGCGACGCCACCGCCACCGCTTCCTACGCCCAGACCGACGCCTTCTTCTCCTCTCCCGCCTTTGACGGCAGCTACGACATCCAGAACGCCGTCAACGCCAAGCTGGAAGAGCTGATCCTGAACAAGGCGGACAGCACCACCGCCATGCAGGAACTGGTGGACGCCGTCAACGGTGCACTGTAAAACAAACTGAAACATCCGATGGAAAAGCGGGGGAGCGCAGCCGCGGGGCGGCCTGCCTCTCCTCTTTTCCTTCACCGAACAATGAGGGGTGCACAATGACAAAAATCACGTTTTATAAGGGGCTGCGGGTGATCGGCGGCACATTTGTGTCGGTGGAGACCGACCGGGCCGTCTGCATGTTCGACTTCGGCTTCACCGTCAGCGACCGGGCGGACGAGTCCATCCGCCTGCGCCCGGACCACATCCCCCAGGACTATGTCCGGGCGGGGATGCTGCCCGCGGCCGACGGCATCTATGAACCCCAGGCGGCCGCCGACCTGGGACTGGTGCCTTACGGCGAGACAGAAAAGCCCCATTTCTTCCTGATTTCCCACATGCACATCGACCACATGGGCGGGCTGGATATGCTGGACCCCCGCATCCCGGTGTACATGACCGAGGAATCTGAAACCCTCTACCGCCGTCTGGCGGCGCAGAGCGACCTGACCTTCCGGGAACATCCCTCCTGCATCGGCGTGCCCGACGGGCAGTCCTTCTCGGTGGAAGACATCACCGTGCAGGTCCTGCTCATCGACCATGACTGCGTGGGGGCCTGCGGCTTCCTCATCCGCACCCCCGACGGCACCATCTGCTATACGGGGGATTACCGCTTCCACGGCTACCACCCCGACCGCACCGCCGCCTTCGGCGAAGCCTGCCGGGGGGCAGATGTGCTCATCACCGAGGGGGTCACCGTCAGCTTCGGGGATGTGGATATGCTGTCCCTGACCGCCCCCGACCCCCATGATCGCACCGAGGCCGACCTGCTGGAAGAGACCGCCGCCTTCTGCGCCGAAGCGCCGGGGCTGGTGGTCGTCAACCCCTACAACCGCAATGTGGAGCGCATCCACAACCTCACCGAACGGCTGGCCCGGCAGAACCGCCGCCTGGTCCTGGATGCGGTGCAGGCCGATTACCTGGCCGCCTTCTACCCCCAGGACCCCATGTGCGTGTATGCCGAAACGGTGTGCGGCCACGCCGTGCCCGAAAGGGCGGTGCTCATCGGCCGGGACGAGCTGCTGCGCCGTCCCGGGGCCTATGTGCTGCAGCTGGATTACCGGGATTTCTACGAGCTGTTTGACCTGAAGCCGGTGGTCAGCGGGTATCTGCATATGGACGGCGCGCCCCTGGGGGCCTATGATCCGTCCTACGGCAAGATGCTGCTGCAGCTGGAAGCCATGGGCATCCCCTTCCGGTCCATGGGCCTGGGCGGCCATGCCCGGCCCTACTACCTCAAGCAGATGGTGGATCTCATCGCCCCTAAGGTGCTGGTGCCGCTGCACAGCCAGCGCCCTGAGCAGGTGGCCTCCCGGTGTGCGGGACGGCGCATCCTGCCGGAGGAAGGCCAGACCCTGATCCTGGAGAAGGGAGAGGTGAAAGCATGAAGATCCTGGTAGCAAACGATGACGGCATCCGCTCCCCCGGGCTGGAACACCTGGTGCGGATGGCCAGGAACCTGGGCGAAGTCTGGGTGGTGGCGCCTTCTGGCCAGTGCAGCGCCATGTCTCAGCGGATCTCGGTGTTCGGCACCCTGGACCTGCAGCCGGTGCCGGATTACCCGGTGGAAGGGGTCCGGGCCTGGACGGTGAGCGGTTCCCCGGCGGACTGCGTCAAGGTGGCCCTGGCCTGTGTCATGCCCGAAAAGCCGGACCTGGTCTTTTCGGGCATCAACCAGGGGTACAATGTGGGCACCGACATTCTGTATTCCGGCACCATCGGGGTGACTATGGAAGCCCTGGCCAACGGTATCCCGGCCATGGCCTTCTCCACCGAAAACGGGGAGGACCTGCGGGTGGCGGACGCCTGGATGCTGCCCCTGGTGCGGGAACTGCTGGAACAGCCCATCCACCCCTGGGAGGTGTGGAACCTGAACTTCCCCTCCTGCGACCCCGACTGCCTGCGGGGGGTGCTGTACGACCGGTTCCCTTCGGCCATGCAGTTTTATCATAACCGCTACACCCCCGAACCCTTGCCCGGGGGCAGCAGCCGCCTAACCCTGTGGAGCGACCGCTGCGCCGAAGCGGAACCCGGCAGCGATATGCAGGCGGTGTTTGACGGTTATATCTCGGTGGGGCGCGTCCGCTGCGCCCTGTTGCAGCAAAACAACCAAGCCTGAATCAAAAAAAGCCCGTCCTGTAGTTTCGCAGCGAGGCATACTGTTTCCCGTTCCCGTACCAAATAAAAAACAACGCGTTTCTTTGTGCAATTTGCTGGGGGATATATAAGAAAAAGGCCTCCCCCATAAGGAGGAACCGGTGAAACGGGACGTTTATCTTGCATTTCCATTAAAATGGGCGGAACAGCGACAGTAGATTTGTCACAGTTCTTCAAAAAAGAACTTGACGATATTGAGCTGACGCGCGGAAGGATTTGTTCCATTGACTGCAAATTCTTGTGGAAATGGCGATAATTCGTTTGCTTTTTGGCTTGTGGAGCTTAGTTGTCCGAAAAATAGTCGGCTATAGTCCAGTTGGACGTAGTAGTCTGGTCGGAGAACTGTGACGGACAGGAAAATACAATGAACCAGCGCCGGAAATTGTGCAGCGTGCACAACTTCCGGCGCTGGTTGTGGTGGTTATAAAAGAATGTTGGAGCGTAAAAAACGATATACGGAACCGGCTGGAAAGAAGGAGTGGTCAAATGGTGGTCAGAAAGGGACCTGCCGCCGGAGAAGCCGCTTATGTTTCCGGCAGATAAAACCCGAAAACACCATTGGAAAATTCTCCGGCCGCGAAGCGGTGCACCTGTCCCTCGATGATTACCTCATAGACGTGAAACCGTTTTTCGACACCGTGGTGCGGGTCAATTACAGCAGCGGTTTCCCCGCAGTCCCGCCAGGAATATCGGAAAATATTCACGCCGAACAGACGGCAGTCCCCGTCCAGACCGGCGATTTCAAAGGTCCATTTCATAAGGGCGCTCCTTTCTTCAGCGGCTGTTCAGCACAGCCCGCAGTCTCTCTTCGGTGGCAGCGAGAAAATGGGCCCGTATCTGCCCGAATACCCGTCCGGGACTGCGCCGGATCGGTGTCGTAGGCTACGGCAATGACCCGCTGGGAAAGAAAGGGCGGATCGTCCATAAGTTAAGAAAAAATAGAACAACTGAACTTAACAACTTAAGTTTTGATTATGTTTCTTCACTTATTGTTGCGTTGCCGTTTATGCTGTTGTGGTTCTTTCTTCATTCCGTATCCTGAATCCGGTATTTGACCCTGCTGCCGTAGTGGACTGAAGTCAGCAGTCCAAGATTTTCAAATTTGAGAACGAAGCTCCGGAGCGTGGCATAAGCCGCATCGCCGAAGTCTTTTTCCAACCGCTTGGTGGAAAACTCTTCGCTGCCATAGGCCGTGAGAACAAACTGCCAGAGCGCCCGCTCCTTCTCGGTAATCTTCCCTTGCCGCAGCGCTTCCTCGAATGCCTGCAGCGTCCGGGGCTGCGGCTGATCTTCTCCCAGCCGGTGATACACCGATTCCGCAAAATAGACCAGGAACGGCGTCACATCCAGCACGCCGCTGATCTGCTGATTCTGTTCCACCCGGGTGTACGCCTTATAATACCGGGCGCAGCTTTCCTCCACAAAGCGGGACATCGGCACGAACAGTGCCGACGAATATCCCTGCTGCACCAGATACCACAAATGGAGCAGACGCGCCATCCGACCGTTTCCGTCAAAGTAGGGATGCAGATAGGTAAGTGCGAAATGCAAAGCAGCCGCTTTGATCAGGTCATTCTGTGCTGCTTTTTCGGCAGCAAACGCCGTCAGTTCTTTCATATAGGCCGGCAGCTTCTGCCAGGGCAATCCGATGTGTTCCGTTTTGCCGTCAATAACCGTCACTCCGTCATGGCGATACCAATGCCCCGGCAGTAAACGATCCTCCTCCGGCAGAAAGTCGCCAATGGTCATCTGATACAGTCGAAAGAGATTTTCCTCCGTGATGGTATGGGACCTGTCCGCGATAAATTCCAGGCCCTGTTTCATGCCACAGATACGATGCTCTTCGTCATCCTTGGGTGCCTGACCGGATAAAATCCGACGCACGCTTTCCCTGCTGGTGTCAATCTGTTCGATTCGAAACGTGGACAGGATTTCATCTTCCATCGCCTTGGTTCCATACAGACGGGTACTCTGTTGCGGCGTCAGCAAAACACGAGCCGCTGACAACGGAATTTGTACCGCCTTGTCCAGGTATACCATGGAATTTCTGTCAAAGTCATGCAACGGCAGTTCCTGATAGAAATACTGTTTGCGCAGTGCGAGGAATTCCTGCAGATTTTCCTGGCCGTATTTATACCCCATCTTTTTGAGGTCCAGCTGTCCGGGGCCCGAGAGCATCTTAGCGAATACGGAAGCGTCCATGGGAATCCTTTCTGTTGTGATAGAAAGCAGTATCAATCAGTATCAGTTTACGGCATATCTGTGCAGGCTGCAACAGATATTTTCCAGACCAACTGGAGAGAAACTTGTAGAAAAAACAGCCAGCGTCGGACGCTGTTCTATTGACAACGTCTGGCACAGGCTGTTGTGAAAAAATAAGGCTGCCGGAGATACTGTATGTATTCTGCAAAACCGGCTGAGAAGCATGTGATTCGTTTTGGGATTTATTCGAATATCAGTTATCCCATGCGGTACACTCAGAAAAATGATTTTCATGAGCAGCCCACTTTTCGGCCTCCTGCTTTTCTTGCTCGTAGAGTTTTGGATCTGCGATCCTTTTATGCCTCCTGTTCATGTACTTCAACGGATTCACCGCAAAGATAAATCTGTAGGCGTTTTCGCAAATAATATCCTGAAAGAATGCTGTATATTTAGCTGAATAATCTATGCTTTGCAGCCTTCGGGTATTTTTTATCCCGACTTCTGCTATAAGCAGATGCCATGGATCTACTGGAAATATGATGTTTGTATGTTTCTTTCCCCATCCGCTATCCAAATCGTGGCTTGTTTCGCTGTTATAGTCCATACAAATGACCGGTTTGTCACTCGTTGGCCATTCCTGTCCTGGATACGGGTGAAGAATAACCCAATGATGGTTGAGAAGTACTTTATATGTTTGCGTTAACCCTCTCTTTAACGCATACATGTACAACTCTTTTCCCATATCAATTTCGACTTCAACACTTAGTACTTCCTTCGGTTTATTGATTGCCGTTTTCACATTCATAGGCAACCCCTGTTGTCCGCGCAATACAGTATGTTTCGGTAGCGCTTTGACAAGCTCCGGCTTATTCTGTAAAAACTCTGCACACTCTGCCAGTGTCTCATGCGCTTGCTGGGGAATATCCTTCCGCCATATATGCAACAGACTTTTTATTTTCCCCGGAGTTCGCAAGTCCTGAGCGGCCACATATCGCAGAAGTATTTCCCATTCACGCTGGCTCAACTTTCTATCATGCGCCACTTTATCAAGAACTTCTTTTGCAGGAGCCTCTACATTTTTATCCAGCCAGTGTTCCAGCGAATCATCCTCTCTTCCATTCACACGAACTGTGTAGAAATCCTGTTGAAACGCAATCGCTTTAACCGGATAGTCTCTCCAGAGAGGGACATGAGAATTTGATACCAAAGTGCGATAGGTCCAAACCTTTTTTCCTGATTCTCCCAGCGCTTCAAATATTGTCTTGGTACATAGTGATTATCATGTGTTGCACCCAATAAAAAACACCTCACTGGATAACTGCGGCAGCTTTCTTATTTCTGCATTTCTTTCATTCCCTCGCCAAAGGAACTGATGAAGCGGGCCAAATTTTTCCGGGCGACCTTCATGGCCTCTACCGACTCTTCACAGTGTTTGATCTCTTCCTTCAGCTGCTTCTTCTCTTTGCCGGACATTCCGTCTGCTTTCAAGCGAAGATCCACCAGATCTTTTTCGATCTTTGCAATGTTATCAACATACTTTTCGCAAATGCTGCTGGAATAGGCAAGGTCATGCTCATCGTTCAGGAAGATCTCCTGTACAGAAACCATCAGTTTTGCAGACTGGAGAATCGTGCCTTTCTTTCCCAGCAAACCGGCTGCACCTACTGAACCTCCTACACCGGCACCGACGCCCAGGCCTAAAACGGCACCGCCTCCCACGATGGCCGCTGTTCCTCCGGCCATGCCGGCACCGCCTGCCGCAATGGCACCTCCTCCCAGGTACGCCAGGCAGGCATTGGTGAGCGCCGCGCCGCTGAGCCCGGCAAAATTGGAACCAACCAGAGCCACTGCAATAGAAGGTGCTAAAGCACCGGCAGTCGCCACAGCCACAAGTGCAATGCCCAAGGTGATTCCTGCCGTTGTAAGTGCTGTTTTCAAAACCTCGTTCAGTTCAAACAGAACTTTTTTATAGCACTTGCGCAGCCGGCGGACATACCCTTTTGTGTAATAGGGCTTGCCTTCAAAGAAGGCTTCTGCCCAAGAATCTCCTTCTGCCCGGTTATACCCGCCGAACCCCTTTTGCAGAGCAGCATATTTTTTGGAAGGGATCTGATTTCCTTTCTTGTCTGTTTCAAGGCCCAGTGCATAATACGGTGTGAAAAGCATGGTTTCCAGCAGTGCAAGACGGAACCAGGTGTTTTCAGGACTATTTCCCTCGATTTTTTGCAGCAGTTCCTCCCGACTGTACCAGTGCAGTTCAGCATTTTCCCTCTGCAGAAACGATGCGAAGCCCGCCTGCATATATTGCTGCCACTCCTGCAGCCACTCCTTCTTTTTCTGCTGCGTTTCCTCCTGACGCAGGGGCATTCTGGTGGCTTCAATATCATGCAGGGTTTTCTGGCATTCCAGATTATAAAGAATTTCGGTCTGCTCCATTGTCAGTCCGAAGCCGTTTTCCGCCATATCCCGTTCCATCCTTTCGTACATATGGTCATCCTGGCGAGTATAAGTAACGCGTCGGATTTCCTCATACATTTGGCGCACCTGTTTGAGCTTTCTGACTTTCAATTCACCGGCCACATCTTCACCGATGGCCACAGCAAAACGCCCGACGCCTACATAATTCACAGAGACCCAATACTTTTGCGTTGCCACAGCTTCTCCGACATCTATGGCTGTAAACACGCCGGTTGCCACGGTAAGCATCCGGGTCAGAGATGGATTTCCAAACGGTTTTACCCGGCTTGCGTCAATGCGCTGAAAATCTTCCAGCCCGGACGGATGAACCCGCCGGATCTCTTCTGCCAGACGCCGCAAGAAGAAAAAGCCCCGAACAAAACACTCGTTGGCAAGAACGGGAACTGCCTGCCGCGCAATCTCTTTTCCCAGTCCCAGTTCTCCGCGAAGATCAAAGCGCATCGGATCCTCGCCTTTTTTCGCCAGAAGCGTTCCGTTGAACAGCTTGGAAAGAAACACCGAAAGGTCTCGGTTTTCTCCTTCCCTGTTCTTAAAAAAGGGCATGGCGGAAAATTCTTTGGCCAGCGAGAGCAAGGGGCCGGGTATGCCGGTTCCTCCGCTTTTCATGACTGTGCCGCTGGAACCGGCCATGTCACTGACGAGATGGAAAAACCAGATTACCACGCCATTCAGAAGTTTCTGCGGCAGCTCCTGTCCGAGGAAGGCGCTGCTCTTTTCTGAAACAGCCGCCCGGATAAAGTTCCCCTGGGTATCTGTTCCGTATGCGTAGCCGGTAAACTGCGTCAGCAGGGAAAAAGCCAGACCGACCGGCGTAGGATGATGCGCAAAGTCTCTCAAGTGGTGCTGCAAACCGCCGCCAAAGTCCGGCGTGTTGCCATCACTGGCCATCGGGAAATGCTCCTCCAGAAACTGGACACAATCCTTGAGGCCATCTTTCTTGCAGCCCGCCATTTTTGCAATCTTCCGCACAAAGTTTTCAATGTCCTTCTGCGCCAGTTCCCTGCCGCGGCGCAATGAAAAATCGCCTACCCACAAGATATCCAGCGCGCCGCAAAGAATGCCGGATCCGATTGCCACCAGCAGGTCCGCGCGGTCCGGATGCGCCGTGTACAATTCAATCTGGCTGTCCAGGTCAAACAAAATACGGTCCAAATCGTACCCGTCTTGTATCCCGCCGGTGTGGTACGGAGACAAAGAGACCTGAACCTTATTGTTTTCGTTCTGTTCCATGATTCTGTCCTTCTCCTTCTGTCTCAGATACATCTTCAAACGTGCAGAATATTCTCCAGCGCTCTGGCGAACTCCTCGTCCTGCTCCCTCGTGCGTTTGGCTGGCCCCTTCGGGTGCTTGCCGGCACGGAGGAGTTTCTTATTTTCATGCCGCCGGGCCAGCAGGCCGTCGATATTTTGCGCCGTATACTCCAGTCCGTTCTGGTTGAGCACCCTGGCCCGCCGGGCCAGGCACATACTGGCAAGCCCATAGTCCTGTGTGATGACAATATCTCCCGGCTGCACCCGGTTGACCAGGGCAAAGTCCACGCTGTCGGCTCCCTTGTCAAAGACAAGCGTCTCAGCACCCTCCCGCTCGATGCGATGGGCCGTGTCACAGAGGATTTTCACTGGTACGCCATGGACCCGGCCAATTCGCACCGTCAGGTCCACCACCGGGCAGCCGTCTGCGTCAATCAAAATCGTTGGCATCCTGATTTCCTTTCTGTTCCGTTACTGCAAGAGCGGCAAAACACCAAGAAGGATCACAATGATCATGAACAGCCCTCCCAGTTCGGCCAGGCTCTGCAGCAAGCTTCCCTCTTCCTTGGGAGGCACATTGTGCGGCTTCTGCTCCGCCCGTTTTGCTTCGGACTGCCTGGAACATTGCGGGAAATTCCGATTGAATGCCTGTGTATAGTGGACGTACCCGTCGATTCCTTTGCCAAAATAACCGAAATTCCAGTCTTTCATGGCTGCGTGCCTCCTAATTCTCTGGTTTTTATAGATATTATAACACACCACAAGTCCTATAATGGGTATCGTAAGCTCAAGCTGTTTTCCTGCATTCAACCGCCGTTGAATGGCAGCTTTTTGTTTGTATTGTAGCAGTTTTACGTCCTCCTTTTCCATGCTTTTCGAAAAAAGGAGCAGTGAATCTGAATAGGATTCACTTTTTTCCAGAAACAGGCAGGTATGAATCTTATTAAGATTCATAAGGGAGCACCGCTTTCCGGAAAAAGTGAATCATGCTATGATTCACTTTTTCTGAGTGAACAGGAAATGCCGGCAGAGAGTGAATCATAGCATGATTCACTCTCCCAGCCGGTTTTCTCACCGACTGGGACGAAAGAGGGGCCCAAAAGCCCCCAACCTGCTGGCAGACGGTTTTGCTAGCATAGCGTTTGGATATCCAAACGCAAATTTTGGGAGCTCTCCCCAAACCCCGTTGCGCTGCCGCAGGCTTGCAAGCTACTCTTAAAAAATGAGTGACAACCAACAAAGAAAATTCATATTTGGCGTGTATAGTAAAAAGTACTTTCTGGACCTTGAAAATTGAATATTCAGCACGATCGGTACGTTCCACGGAAAGAGAGCGAGAGATGTTGGCGCCAGGATGGCCGCTATGGCCGGAGCGATTCCACAACGATCCAAGGGAAATCCCATCAGCCACCGGGATTTCTCCGCCAGGACCTTTCGAGTGGTGACAATGATACACAGGTTTCCCCACACGTCAGATGGGGCTGCACGTTTCAGGTTGCAATCCTTAGACCTCCAATGTTGGCAAGTGAACGGGCGGTGGCGCCCTGCCGATCGTGTTCCTCCAGTCCGGGGGCGAGCGGCAAACAGGACTGACACTTTTCTTTTATTGAATAGAAAACTTGCCTGTGCAAGTGATTTTTATTAAAGCGTATATTGGCGCGTGTTTTTTGATTTTTGAAAAGATACAGGGGGAAAGTGTACCCTTTTTTCAATCTATCACACATACAAAGCACCCGGTGCCTTTGACAGAAATGTCGAAGGCACCGGGTGCTTTTTTTGTTTTTCAAGAAAGGAAATGTCCTATGTTGAATGAACTCAATACCTATACGCTCCAGGAACTCTACAAACAGCCTATCGAACCCATCCCTTGGGTGGTGGAAGATCTGCTGGCACCAGGCCTGTACTTTCTGGGCGGTTCGCCAAAAGTTGGAAAAAGCTGGCTGGCACTGCAGCTCTGCCTGGCCGTCTGCCGTGGAGAGCCCTTTCTGGGGTTCAAGACCAAGCGGAACGAAGTTCTTTACATCTCTTTGGAGGACGGCCCTCGGCGGCTGCATATCCGCGCATTGCGACTGACCGAGGAAGCTCCCGCCGGTCTGCACCTTTGCAGCCACGCGCACTTGATTGGGCATGGGCTGGAACAGCAACTGGATCAGATGCTGGCTGAACACCCGGCCATCAAGCTGGTCATCATTGACACGCTGCAAAAAATCCGGGAGGCAACCGGTGCCAGCCCCTCCTACAGCATCGACTACCGGGATGCCTCTGCTTTGAAAGCGGTGGCCGACCGGAACGATATCTGTCTGCTGGTTGTGCACCATCTGCGCAAGCAGGAGGACAAGGATCCTTTCAAGCAGCTATCGGGAACAAACGGTCTGAACGGGGCCGCCGACGGATCCATCGTTCTCGACCGCCAAAAACGCCAGGAAGGGACGGCTACGATGTCAGCCACCGGACGGGATATCGAAGATATGGAACTGACGCTGGACTTTTCCGACTGCCGCTGGAGCCGAGGCTGCTCACCGGAGCAGCTGCAGATGCTTCAACTCCTGCCCGCTCTGCAGCGGTTGTTGGCCGACAAGCCGTTTTCCGGTACTGCCACCGAATTGGCTGCCAGGTTGGAAAATGAGGGAAGCTTATGGGGGCCGGCTCAGCTGTCCCGGTACCTGCAGAGCCACGAAGAGGAACTGGCAAGGTATGGTATCTTGGTGAGTACCCGGCGTACAAGCAAGCAGCGCCTTCTGCAGCTTTGCAGCCGTCCGCATGACGAGAATGACGGCTATGACGCTTCTGACACGGGATTTGAAATACCGGATGTTTCGTCACAACCGTCATCACCGTCACTGACGTCATTCACGTCACAGGCATCTTAATGAAGGAGGAACACATATGGCTTATATTCAACAACGCGGAGAAAGAAAATATAAAATTACAGTTTGTAATGGCTACACCACAACAGGGAAAAAACGGATGCAGGCACGCACCATTGATGTTCCCAAGGAAGTTCCAAAGCGCGGTATCAAACAATATGTCTATGCAGAGGCTGAGCGCCTGGAAAAACGATTCCGTACTGGTATCGACGAAAGTGAAAACACCAAGTTCGAGACCTACGCGGAGCATTGGATGGACCGGGCAGCCAAGCGATACAAAGCCAGTACGCTGGCCGGTTACCGAAAAATGCTGGAGGTGGCTTACCCAACCATCGGCGGTTTGCCGCTCTGCAAAATCCGGCCCATGGTCCTGGAGGAATTTGCAGAAGAACTGCGCAAGAGGCCCGGGCGGGGCGGCAAGCCTCTGAGCGAAAACACCGTACATAAATATCTGGATGCCGTTTCCGCGGTGCTGCAGGACGCAGCGAAAAATGACATCCTGCTCTACAATCCTGCCCACCGGGTCGAGAGAGTCCGGGTGGAAAAGGTACAGCAGCGTATTCCCCAACAATGGGAGATGCAAAAGCTCCTGCAGTGCATTTTGCAGGAGCCGCTGCTTTATAGAGTGTATTACCTGATGGCCCTCTCCACTGGCCTGCGCCGCGGTGAGCTGTGCGCCCTTCGGTGGAGTGACCTGCACGGCGGCAATCAGGTGAAAATTCAGCATTCCCGCAGCACTGTGGTGGGGCAGGGCGTGCTGGAAAGCGACACCAAGAATCACCGCACCCGCATCGTGGTCATGCCTCAGATCGTCTTCGACGATCTGGGAGAACTGTTCACTGAGCAGGCCCTGGAAAACAACGGGGCCGACTGGAACGGGTTGATTTTCCAGCGAAAAGGCAAGCCAGTACACCCCAATACTTTCAGTCACCATCTGCGGCGGCTGTATGACCGGAACGGTTTTCCCGAGGAATACCACCTGCACACCATGCGGCATTTCTTCGCCACCTATCTGCTGGAACATGGCACCAGCAAGCAGGTAGCAGCCGACCTGCTGGGACACGCAGATACCGCCTTTCTGGAACGAACCTACTGCCATCCGCAGGATATCTGCAAAGAGGAGGCTGCCGGGTTGTTTGATTCTCTGCTGGCACCGGCAGAGGAAGAATACTGCGACACTTTGCAGGACTAACATTCCCCGGGCAATGAGCCCGGGGTTTTTGTTTGTCCGGCACACCCACAGTGAGGATTTTCCCTTTTGAGAGAATCCTCACTATTAGTTATGTTTGCAAACTCTCGGTGTTTTGCCAGGTTTACACAAGTATCGTGGCCGTTCTTCGTTGGGTTTGGTGATAGCTTTGTATCGCAGAGGTTGGTATCCTTTGTGTCAATACACACAAAGGAGTGGTCAAAATGGCAAGCATCCGAAAACGAGGGCAAAACAGTTATCTCATCGTGGTATCCCGCGGCTACGATTACGAAGGGAACCGACTGAAAGCCGCACAGAAAACAGTACATCCACCGAAAGATCTCACACCCGGCCAGTGCAAAAAATGGCTGAACGAACAGGCTGTTCTGTTCGAGCGGGAAGTGCGGCACGACCCGCAGCCGGTGAACCATGCCATGACGCTGGCAGCGTATACAGAACACTGGCTGCGGGATATCGCCCCAGGCAAGCTGGCAGCCAGCACCTATTCCCGTGACCAACAGGATATCCGGCGCATCCTGCCAGCACTGGGACATTACAAACTGACCAATCTGCGCAAGGAAACCATCCGTGCCTTCTACGAAGCCATGCGTTCGGAGCCTAAACTGACGGACGGACAGCCGCTCTCAGAACGGTCAGTGGAGGGACTGCACAACACACTGTGCAGCATCTTGTCCGGTGCCGTGGAGGAAGGTTATCTGACCCATAACCCGGCCTGGCGGGTGTACAAGCCAAAAGGCGTGCGTAAAGAGCGCCCGGTGGCCGACGAGGAAACGGTGCAACGCCTCATCGCCGCTCTGGAAACACAAAGCATGAAATATGAGGTGTACTTCAAGCTGGTACTGGCCACCGGGATGCGCCGGGGTGAAGCCTGCGGACTGCGCTGGTCTGACATTGACTGGAGGCACCGGGCCATCCATGTGCAGAGGACGGTGGTCAAACTCAGCGGACAAAAGATCTTTACCAAGGAGCCGAAAACCGCAAGCGGCAACCGGAGAGTGTACATCAGCAAAGAGATGTGCAAGCTGTTGAAAGCGTGGAAGCAGGAATGTACCTGGCAGATGGAACAGGCAGAAGGGCAGGCCCTGACGGAGGAAGATTACCTTTTCCGGCAGCCGAGCGGCGATCCCATGGTACCCACGACCTTTACCTTCCGCTTCAAGAAAATCCTTAAGGAAAATGGGTTGCCTCAGAACTTATCTGTCCACAGCCTGCGCCATACCAACGCCAGCCTGCTCATTGCCCAGGGCGTGGATGTCCGCACCGTGGCAGGACTGCTTGGTCACTCCCAGCCCAGTACCACACTGGATATCTATGCCCACGCCTTTGATAAAACCAAGCGAGAGGCACAGGAAAAGCTGGGAAAGGTGATGAGGCTATGAAAATACATAAAATGCCCCAAGCGGAGCAACATTTTGCTCTGCTTGGGGCACATTGTTTTATTCAGGATTTGTTCTTTCTGGCGATATGCCCACCCAGCACAAAACTGACCACACAGCTGACAGCCCAGCTGACCAGGATGCAAACTACCATCAACAGAAGGTTTGTCAGAGTACCATCACTACCTGCATATACAGGCAGCGACGTAATACCGGGCATCACAAAGCCGAAGCACTTCACCCCCAGGATCACAGTCAAGGCACCGCCCACACCGTTGCCGATCATGGCTGCGATCAACGGGGTTCGATTCACCACCTGCACCGTGAACAGTGCCGGCTCGGAAATACCGAGAAATGCCGAAAAACTGGTACTCATAGCAGCAGCACGCATTTTGGAATCTTTCATTCGCAGTGCAGCGCCCATGGCGGCACCGGATTCTGCCATATTGTGGCAGAAAGAAACGGGCAGAAGATAATCATACCCCAAGGTGGCAATATTGGAGATCTGAATTGGAGAAGTAGATTGGTGCATACCACACAGCACAATGAGCGGCATAAAGAAGCCCAGCAGGAAGCCGGCTACCGGTCCCAGTGCAGAGAAAAGCCAGACGATGCCGTTTGCCAGCGCCAGACCACCGTAGTTGCCCAGAGGGGCCAGCACCAGGTAGGTGACGGGAATGGTTACCACAAGAGATACCATGGGCACAACGACCATTTTGAGAACATCGGGAATAAAGCGATCCACAAAGTGGTATACAATGGCCAGCAGGCCAACACCCAGCACTACCGGAAATACCGAACTTGCGTAGCTGAATACCGGAATGGTGATTCCCAAGAAAGAGAAAGGGTTTTCCGCCGCACCAACCGCATCCACAAAGGTGGGATACATTAGTGCGCCCGCTACGCAAAGTCCCAGATACTCGTTGACCTTGAATTTTCTTGCGGCGGACACAGCCAGCAGGAATGGCAGAAAATAGAACGGAACATCAGAGATGACGCTGAATACTGTCCAGGTTCCTCCGCCGGAGGACATCCCCATGGCCTCCAGCATAGCCAGAATGCCCTTGAGCATACCGCCTGCTACCAGTGCGGGCAGAATGGCAGAGAAGATGCCTGTAATGATATCCAACACATTGCCCATCCGGGTCTTGGGCGCTTCGGAACCGCTGTGTCCCAGCAGGTCCTCCACTTCCAGAAACACATCCGCCACCATAGGACCGATGATGATCTGATACTGGCCATTCTTGATCTGCATCCCCATGACGCCGTCAATGGCTTCAATGGCCGCCCCATTTACCTTGGCATCCTCTTTTACATTAAAGCGCAGCCTCGTGACACAATGCAGCGCGTTGGTGATGTTTTCTTTTCCACCCAGGTGTTCGATCACCTGTTGTGCAACTTTGCGGTTATCCATTTCTGAATCCTCCTTACATGACAGAATTATTCAAGATCTTCTCCATTGGAGGCAATGCATTTTTTATACCAGTAGAAGCTGTCTTTGCGGTACCGCTTTCCGCTGCCTTTTCCGCCGTTGTCCAGATCCACATAGATCACGCCATACCGTTTATCCATGGTCAGCGGTCCACAGGACACCACATCAATGATTCCCCACATGGTGTAGCCAATCAATTCCACGCCGTCAATGACTGCTTGCTTCATCTGCTCGATGTGAGAGCGCAGGTAGTCGATTCTGTAGGCGTCGTGTACCGTGCCATCCTGCTGCAAAATATCGGTGGTCCCCAGGCCATTTTCTGCCACAAACAGAGGCAGGCCGTATCGGTCGTACATCTGGTTCAGCGTGACCCGCAGCCCGATGGGATCCATCTGCCAGCCCCATTCGCTGGTTTCCAGATAGGGGTTCTTGTTGGCCATGATCAGGTTGCCGGCAGTTTTCTCCCAGCCCTGGTCGCTGGTGGACACCTGGGAGAAATAGTAGGAAAAAGACAGAAAATCCACCGTGCCGTTGCGCAGAATCTCGTCATCACCTGGTTCTTTTTCAATGCAGATGTGGAAGCGGTCAAAGTACCGGTCCATGTAGGCGGGATAGCGTCCCCGTGCCATAATGTCGGTATAGAACCAGTTGGCATACTGATCATCCTGCAGAGCCTGCAGAGCATCCTGCGGCTTGCAGGTGGCCGGGTAGGTGGTGAACCGGGCGATCATACCACCAATTTTTGCCCCTGGCAGCATCTGGTGGCACAGGGCAACAGCCCGCGCGCTGGCCAGAAACTGGTGATGCAGGCATTGGAAAACCGCCTGATTGAGGTTTTCCTCCTGATCGGGGATCAGACAGACTCCGTCCCACGGCGCAAAGCGTCCTGCATTGAACTCGTTGAAGGGCAGCCAGAAATCCACCAAGTCCCCGTATTCCTCAAACAGAACCTTGGCATACCGCAGATAAAAGTCGATCGTTTTTCGGCTTTTCCAGCCGCCGTACTTCAACACCAGCTGAACCGGGATATCGTAATGCAGCATAGTGGCAAAAATCTTGATGCCGTACTTCTTGCATTCCTCGAACATGCTGCGATAGTACGCGATTCCCTGAGCATTGGGCTGCGCATCGTCGCCATTGGGAAAGATGCGGCTCCAACAGATGGATGTGCGGAAGATCTTCATACCCATCTCAGCAAACAGAGCGATGTCCTCTTTGTAGTGATGGTAAAAATCGATGCCGCGGCGGTTGGGGTAGTAGGTAGTGTCCATATCCTGCAGTGCCTGTTCAAACTCCTGTGTAGAGAAGGGACTGCCGTGGTGTTTGGCCTCTACCTGTTCCCGATCCCAGCTGGGATCCAAATACCGCAGATCCTGGGTGGATACTCCTTTGCCCCCGTCCCGAAAGCCGCCTTCTGCCTGGGAGCAGGAGATTGCACCGCCCCACAGAAAACCTTCCTCAAATCCCTGTTTCACGCATAGGCCTCCTTTGTGTTTCTTTGCCGATAGTACTTGACGGATCCGTTATCCTCATTATAGAATGGGAACAAACAGATGATAATATCATCTTTTCACCAATTTATTATCATATTTACAGGTTCGGAGGTCTGTCTATGACGCCGGAACAGCTGGAAACCTTTTTGCTTGCCGATACCGAAAGTGAGCTGTGGCACCTGGAACACCCCGGGGTCCTGAGCCCCGCTTATCAAAACATTCCGCTGCGGGAATATGAAGGTGAAAAGGTCTATTTCTTTGATTTCAAAAACACCCTGCTCTCCCAAAACATTGCCATTGTCAAGGAGAGCCGTTACACCACCATCCCCGCCCATTTCCACAAAGATATGGAACTGAATTACATCTATCGCGGAAGCTGTACCTTCGTGATCAACGGGCAGCCGGTGGTGATGCAGCAGGGAGATTTGTGTATCCTGGACTCTAACGTGCGGCACAGTGCCGTAAGCTACAAAAACAAAGAGGATATCGTCATCAACATTGTTTTCCGCAAAGCCTTTTTCAACACAATGTTTTTGAGCCGACTTTCTTCCCACGGTATTGTAAGTTCCTTTTTGCTGGACGTGATCTCCCAGAATCGGGCCCATGACCGTCACCTGATCTTTCATACCCAAAACAACTGCAAAATCCACCCGCTGGTGCAGTTTCTGCTGTGCGAATATTTTTCCCCCAGCGTCTGTGCTCAGGAACTGATTCCTATTTATGTGTCCGCTATTTTCACTGAGTTGATCAACACTCTGTGCCACAGCGATGAATTCCGCTTGCCAGAGAAAAGCAACGTACTTCTGATTCTGAAGTATATTGAACAGAATTACAAGACTTGCACATTGCAAAGTACCGCCCGGTATTTTGGTTACAATTCCAATTATCTTGGAAATCTCTTGAAACAGCGCACAGGCAAGACTTTTCGGGATCTGAAACTGATGCAGCAGCTGACGCAGGCTGCATTGCTGCTGGTAAACTCCGACGAAAGCGTTCTGGATATTATCGACAAAGTCGGCTGCACAAACTGCTCTTATTTCTACCGAAAGTTTGCAGCGGCTTATCGTTCCACCCCTCTGCAATACCGCCAGCAACATGGCAATCCATGAAAGGCTTCCTTTCTTTGCTCGATACATTCTAAAACAGGCAGTTGCCATCAAACTAGGGCAACTGCCTGTTTTTATTCTTCAGTGATTTCCAGCCGGGCCAGCGCATAGTCGATGCACATCTTCACAAGCTCATTGCGGGAACGCCCGTTTTAGACGCTGCGTCCTCCAGCTTCGCCAGCATGGTGTCGGGCAGCCGCACCGATACCACCGTGGACTTTGCTACCACGGGTTTGCACTGCGGCACAATAAATTTATCCTCCTGCGCCTGCAATATTCGCAAATCCGGGGAATCCTGGTGCTGCCGTTCCGCGGCTACCAAAGCTGCTGGACAGCGGCCCAGCAGGCCCAAACGGCGCGGATTGAATCGCGGGTCGATAAGGTGGTCTACTGCTGCGATACCCCCAGCTGTGAGGCCTTTCTGGCCCGCGACCGGCATCTGGTGGACGGCTCAGCCTACTGCATTGGTTGCTGCACGAGAGCTGCCGGCGGTACGGCATACACACTGCGGTACGCAGAAAGACCTAGATTACAAATATGCAATATAGGCCAGCTCGCTTCTACAAAGTAACTACGAGATTGCGTCCCCTTGTAAGTTAGAACCTTACAGTTGAGCAATTTGCTGTACCGGTGATATGGCTATAATAGTTCTTTCTGGAGAAAATCCGGATTGTCTCTATGTCCCATCTAAAAGGTAAGTGAGAATATCTCCCAACTAAGGCGGCGGTGTGCAACGGTCACAGACGTCCATAAATTTACTTTTAGGAATTGATAAAAGCAGGTTCTATGAACTCTGCTTATATTTTCCGAGTAAAGATCCCTATTATTGGACCGGTAAGGTTGTATTCTAAAATTATGAGAAATTATGAGAAAAATGTTTCTCTTGTCCAGTACCTAGACCGCCTGATTTTGAATACTTCGACTGGCGATATCTGATGGAATCCGTACTAGTGAGCCACACAGGTGAGCCAATCGGTCATCGAAACACTTATCAAAATACCGTGACTCAGGACCTTTGGTTTTCTGCTGATAACCTTTAAATTATACCATATATCTGATATACTTAACTAAATAACAGCTTTAAAAGGGCAGGATGTTAAGAATTCTATGAGAAGCGCAAAGGAACTATTCAAGCAGTCGGCCTTTTAACTATTGGAGGCGCAATATGCCGAATCATCAGTGGAACAATCCATCTTCAAATAGTTTTGCTCTCAGCTCGGAGGAGTACGATTTGGCTGTACCCAACGCTGCTTCTCTCATGCAGTCTTTGCGTGCTTTTGGCTATGATATTGCAACTGCTGTTGCCGATTTAATTGACAACAGCATTACAGCGCAGGCAAATAGGATTTCCGTTCAATTTGAGTGGAACAATGGGAACCCTTGGATATCTATATCCGACAACGGATATGGAATGACCGAGGATGAATTATTTGAGGCAATGAAACCCGGCAGCAAGAATCCTCTTGATGAACGTTCCGAAAATGATCTTGGACGTTTTGGATTGGGATTAAAAACTGCTTCTCTTTCTCAATGCAAACGCCTTACCGTTGCCTCTAAGAAAGACGGCGGAAGAATCTGCTGCAGATGTTGGGATTTGGATGTGGTAACCCAAAAAAACGCATGGCTCTTACTCAAAGTTCCCACAGAAACAGCAGCGACTATAATACAGAAACATTTGGACAAGTGCCCATCCGGCACTATCGTCATATGGGAGAAAATTGACCGAATAATTCCTGGAGAGCATGTCGGAGACGAGGAATATCAGCGTGCCTTTCTTAACTATGCTCAATCCGTCAAAGAGCGCATTTCTGTTGTGTTCTCATCATACATGTCTGGCCCTCATAAAGTTGCCTTTGAAATGAATGGCCGCGAAATTTCGATGTGGGATCCTTTTATGACCGATAATCCATTGACCACCCGGATGCCTACTGAGTATCTCTATGTAAATGGAAACGAAGTCAAAATCAAAACATTCATTCTGCCGCATCAAAAAAAGTTGTCGTCCAACGAATTCTCTCTTTATGCAGGTGCACACGGCTGGAATGCTCAACAAGGTTTTTATATTTTCAGAAATAATCGGCTGATCGTTGAAGGCAGCTGGCTCTTAAATGGTTTTGAAAAAGCAGAGCAATACCGGTTGGCCCGCATACGCATTGATATCGGAAACGAAACCGACAGTGAATGGAATATCGACGTAAGAAAATCGACAGCCGTCCCGCCTATATCGATACAAAATGATATAAAAAGAATTGCCATTGCAGCGCGACGAGAATCAGCGACAATCTTTCGCAACAGAGGCAAAAAGCTGGCCAGAAGGGCGCGGAAAGAGCAATGCTTCGTATGGCATCAAAATATCCGAAACGGGAAACTTGGCTATACAATCAATCGCGATCATCCCATTATTCGAGAAATGATTAATGCAGATGAAAAAAATCAAATCAAAAAGCTGCTTACCCTGATCGAGGAAACTATACCTGTTCCCATGATTATTTCTGATTACTCAGAAAGGGCGGACAATATTCTGACTCCTTTTGAAGGAAAAAGCACCAATGATTATGATCCCATGATAAAGACCTTGTATGACGTATATCGTAAGGCTGGGTGCACAATTCAAGAGGCGATTGAAAATATTGCGGGAACCGAACCCTATATCTATGAGCCAGAGAAGGTAACATTATTCTGTGAAAGAGAGGGCATCCCCTATGGCGAGTAATGGTCAACTATATTCAATGTTATATGATAATGTTATGAAATTGCTCACAACCGGTAAAATTGTGCCGGATCAATTGGGATCAGAAATTCAAAAAATGCATAACATGTTTCAAAATTACTACCCTGATGAGGAATTGGATGAAGAAGAGCTTTTACGCCAAATTGTACGCGATTTTGGCATTTTTGAAGGGTCTGCCAAAATTCTCGAGGATAACCGTGACCACAGAGAATGGCTCGCTGAAGAACGATCAAAAATACAATGGGTTTTCTGGGGACGATACAAAAAATACCTTGAAGTCAGTGAAAAAATGCCGCCTGCCGTTGTTAAAAGCATAGATGATACGACAGATGAAATTTTAAAACGACTGGAAAGCCCCAAACGTCCCGGTAGCTGGGATCGCCGCGGGATGGTTGTAGGCAATGTTCAATCAGGCAAAACCAGCAATTATATTGGACTAATCACAAAGGCTATCGATGCAAAATATAAAATCGTTATTGTGTTGGCGGGACTAAATAACGATCTTCGAAGCCAAACACAAAGGCGAATCGATAAAGGCTTAATCGGCAGGGACACTTGTAAGAAGGATTCGTACAATCAGACATCCTCTCGCATTGGCGTGGGGTTGCTGCCAGGTTTTCCCGAACCTCCGATTATCGCTGTCACAAGTGCTGATACAAATGGTGATTTCAAGAAAAATGTTCACAGCACGGTTACGATTACGCCGGGCGGAGATCCTATTATCGCGGTTGTAAAGAAAAACGTCACTCCTTTAAATAATCTTCTTAACTGGTTTACAAGCGCTAATAATTCCGGCAAAATAGCTAACATTCCTCTGTTGCTGATTGATGACGAAGCCGATAATGCATCAATTGACACGAAGGCGGCAAAGCGCATTGGCGGGACAGCTGTTGATCCAGACGAAGCAGAGCGTGACCCAACGAAAATTAACGGACTCATCAGGCAAATTTTAAATTGCTTTTCTCAAAGTGCATATGTGGGATATACCGCAACGCCTTTTGCTAATATTTTTATTTATCCAACAGATCCAAGCAATGAAACCGACACTTATGGAGAGGATTTATATCCGCGCAGCTTTATCGTGAATTTGCATGCGCCATCCAATTATATCGGACCTGAGAAAGTGTTTGGGCTTTATGAAGATCGGACAGCAAACATTAAAGAGATCAAACCGCTGCCTCTTACAAGAGATGCGGATGATTATGTAGAAGCATTCCCGGATCACCATAGAAGCTCCTTAAATGTAACTAGTCTGCCGAACTCGTTGTACACTGCAGTCTATTCGTTTATCCTTGCTTCTGCAGCTCGTGACGCTAGAGGACAAGGGCGAAAGCATCATTCGATGCTGGTTCACGTCACACGATACGTTGACGTACAAATGAAGGTAACTGAATTGCTCAAAAATGCGATGCAGGATATTGTTGCCGAATTGGAGTTTCAAACTGGTCCGCAGTATCAAAAGCTGATCAGCGATCTGGAATATTTATGGCACAACGATTTTGAACCGACAACTCGTGCTGTCATGGAAACACTAGACGACAACGGAATTGCCCCTGTTGCATGGGAGGAAATCAAAGAAAGACTGTTTACATGTGCATCAAAAATTGAAGTCAAAGCCATCAACGGCAAAGCAGCTGATGGCGGACTCGATTATGATTCTTATCCGAACGGTTGTTCTGTCATTGCTGTAGGCGGAGATAAGCTTTCCCGTGGATTGACGCTTGAGGGACTGATGGTCAGCTATTACGCTCGCCTTTCGAGAATGTATGATACCCTTCTCCAGATGGGTCGTTGGTTTGGCTATAGAAATGGCTATGCTGATTTGTGCAGACTATATACCAGCAAACAGCTGATCGGCTGGTATAGACATATTGCGGTTGCCAATGAGGAACTCCGCCAGGAGCTTGATGATATGGCAGAACTGCATGCGATCCCGGAAACATATGGACTGAAGGTTAGAACTCATCCGGATGGTATGCTTATCACCGCAATGAATAAGATGCGTAATTCGGAAAGCCGAACTGTTACATATGCGGGAAAGCTTGTTCAAATCACACGGTATTATAAAGATAATCCATGCAATTTTAAAAATATCAGATTTGCAGATACGTGGCTGAGGGAGTTAGGTACTCCGATTACCCCTTCTCCTAAAACAAGGAACAACTACTTATGGACCAATGTTGGCTACGAACGAATCATTGATTTCCTGCAGAATATAGCTATACATAGTTCCTGCTTTAGTGCATCGCCCAAAATTGTAAGCAAGTATATTCAAAGTCAAGTTCAAGACGGTGAATTGGTTAATTGGACAGTTGCTCTGGTTTCAACCCTATCTGGTAAGACATATCCTATCGGCGGTGTTGATATTGGCTTGTCTTGGCGCAGTGATGATGCTGCCGGTTCATCCTTGCAATCTAAGCACGCAGGGCTCGAGGACAACACGATTTACTTGATACGGAATAACCTCATTACAGAAACCGATCAAGAGGTCGATCTAACTGAAGAAGAGCGGCAAAATGCGATCAATCATACAAGAGATAATTGGAAGCCCAATAAGCGTTCGTCAGTTCCGCCGACGGATCCATCTCCTGTATGGGTTCGAAAGTGCAGAAGCAAAGAAAGAGGATTGCTCCTGATCTATGTTTTTGAGTCTGGCAATATAGTAAACGGCATGCGCATGCCATATAACGATACATATTTGGGATATGCTATTAGTTTTCCTGACAGTAATACAGCTCGGCCGGTCGAATATAAGGTTGATGAAGTCTATCTAAGGAATGATTTTGATGAGGACTGATAAACTGGAGAAAATCTGGGAAGAAATCGAAGGGCAAAGAGAAAATTCCAGTCAAACAATACAGCGGCAGCGCATGATATGCATTGATATGCCATGCCGAATCTATGTGGGAGTCAACGGTATTCCGTCTTGCAGATTCATGGCTTTTGACATTCCCAAGGAAGATATTTCACGGTTTAATCCATTCACTTCGCTAAGAGGTATTACGGTTGCTATTGCTGAGCCAATTCTTCAGCACGAGAATTTTTACGCATGTGTCCTTCAGGCAGCTTCTTGCGATCAAAATGATGTCTTTACAATAGTGGCTTCAGATATCCTTCAAAAGATGCACGACTGCTCATCGGCTGATAACTATGTTGAGGTTCTCAAGCAGCGGATCGAAAAGTGGCGCATTTTTTTCGAAAAAGCTGTAGGGCAGCAACTGTCAGACCGGATGGTAATAGGACTGTGGGGCGAATTAAATTTAATTCATGAACTGCAAAACGAAAAAATCATGACTGCAGAAGATTTATGGAATGGCCCCTTAAAGTCTGCACAAGATTTTCAAGGGAATGAAATAGCAATAGAGGTAAAAACTTCCGTTTCTAATCAGTTGGAAAATGTCATGATTTCCAGCGAAATTCAGCTTGATGATTCGCACTTCAACGCCTTATTCCTTATCGCGTTTAGAATTGAGCGAAATGATGAAAACGGAATAACATTGCCTCAGCTCGTCGACATGGTCTCCTGCAAGTTGGCGGATGAGCAAAAGAAAAGATTTTATGCGGCTCTTTTATGTTTGGGATATGACCCATCCCATAGCCAGTTGTACACTAAGGGATATATTTTGAAGGAACAAAGGAATTACTATGTGAAGTCTGGATTTCCCAGAATAATACGCAGCGACGTACCTCACGGAGTATGCAATATAAAGTATGAAGTTTCTTTAAGCACCTGCAGTGAGTTTCAGGTCGACTGGGACAGAGTGATTGCCGCAATAAAGGAGTACGAATATGGCCAAGCCGGAGGAACTCAGTAAATTCTATACTGACCTAGAGCAGGAAATTATTAATAAGGCCGCCCTTGACGAAACAGAAGATTTTCGAGAAAACATTTTTACCCAAATTTACATAGATTACCTTTGTGAAGCGGCAGAAATTGAGGATGGTAATGTTTGCTTCCATGAAGGCCGCGGCGTTAAGGTTAATGGATACAGCATCTCAGAAGATGAAAGTAATATAACCTTGTTTGTCTCCATTTACAAGAACAATCCCTCGATCTATTCCGTACCTCCTTCAGACGCGGTTGCAATGATTAATAGAGCCAAGCAGTTTTACTTAAAGTCTCTGAAAAAGTATCAGACCGATATCGAAGAGGCTTATGCGGCTTTTGATTTGGCCAGAAGTATATATGAATCTAAAAATCGCATTACAGAAGTAAAAATCATTCTGCTGACAAACGGCACTATTCGCTCCACACAGCTGGCAACAGAAGAGCTTGAAGGCGTAACATTTATACCTTCTATTTGGGATTTGGAACGTATCTACCGGGTGAGTACATCTGGTGCCGCACGCGAGAAAATAGAATTTAGCCTGCAGGAGCTAACAGGCAAAACGTTAGATGCTATTCGAATCACCGTTCCTGAAGAAACTAAAACGACAAAAAATGGGGACGTTATTACAAGCGGCGGATATACTTCTTATTTTACGGTCTTTCCTGGTGATGTTCTGTATAAAATTTATGAGCAGTATGATGCACGGCTGCTGGAAAAAAATGTACGAGCATTCCTTCAGGCAAGGGGCGGTGTAAATAAAGGGATCAAATCTACCATTTTGGAAAATCCTGAAATGTTTTTGGCATATAACAACGGCATCTCTGCAACAGCCGAACAGATAACCGTTTCTAATGAGCATGGAAATACCTGCACTATTACTGGGTTAAAGGATTTTCAAATTGTTAACGGCGGTCAAACAACAGCATCTATCTATAACGCATGTATAAAAGATAAGAGGCCGCTGGAGAAGATTTTTGTACAGGCAAAAATCACGGTCTTGTCAGATCAAACTCAAATGGAGCAAGTTGTTCCTCAGATTTCTGCTTGCGCGAATACACAAAACAAAGTGCAGCTTGCAGATTTTTCTGCCAATGATGAATTTCATCAGGCCATTGAAAGTCTTTCCAGAACAGTATGGGCTCCAGCGAAAACAGGCGGCGAGCAGCAAACAAAATGGTTTTATGAGCGTGCACGAGGCCAATATGCTGATACTCGTTCCAGAGAAAAAAATGTTAAATACTTTGATTCGATTTATCCAAAGGCACAATACTTCGATAAATTGGAGCTGGCGCGATATGAAAATGTCTGGGAACAATTGCCGTATGTAACGAGTAAAGGCGGTCAGGCTAGTTTCAGAGACTTCACTATCCGATTAAAACGGCGTGGGAAATTTGTGCCGGATCAAAATTACTACCAAGATTTAATTGCAAAGGCAATTTTGTATCGGCGTGTTCGTCAAATAGTTAAGTCCCAAAGATTTCAGGGCTTTTGGGCAAATATTGCCGATTACACGGTGGCCTATATCAGTTTTAAGACTGCTCAAAGAATTGATTTAAAAAAGATTTGGCGCACACAGACAACGACGGAAGCCTTTGATAATATGGCTGCAGCAGTTGCAAATGCAGTGTATAATTATCTGACGGAAACATGTTCTGGAATTAACACCACCCAGTGGTGTAAAAAGGAACAATGCTGGAATGCCATAAAGGCTGATATTCACGTACCAATTGAAAAAGGGCTTGTATCGGAACTTCTTCCAGTGGGTCAAAATAATACAGCTGGTATCGATGCTTTGAATGATCCAGAAAAGGTGCTTATTGAAGATATTCACGGCGTAAGCGCGGATATTTGGTTTGCAATTGCATCGTGGGGAAAGGAAACTGCAAATCTGCGTGGCTATCAATGTGGCATTGCCGGAACATTAGGCAGATACGTTGGCTGGAGCAAGATGCCATCTAATAAACAAGCAAAGCAGGGAATTAAAATCCTGAATACAGCATATGCAAAAGGATTTATCGTCGAAAGCAAAATAAAAGAATTGGTAGAGAAGAACAGCGCGTTTTTGGATGACTAATCGCGTGAAGGAATTAGTATATGGATTATAGGTATAAAGTAGTTGATCTTTTTAGTGGTGCGGGGGGACTGAGTCTAGGGTTTCTTCAAACCAAAAAGTATGATATTAAAGTAGCGTTTGAAAACAGCCCCTATATGCAGGAAACATATAAAAAGAATCATACAGGTGTCGAAGTACAAGGTGACGTATGTGCTGCCGATTATGCCGATATTGTGCGCCGATACGGAAAGATTGACGTTGTTATTGGGGGGCCTCCATGTCAGGGCTTTTCAAATGCAAATCGTCAAAAAAACCATGCAATCAGCCAAAACAACAAGCTTGTAAAGCAGTATTTAAGGGCCATTTTAGAACTTCAGCCCAAAGCCTTTGTGATGGAAAACGTAAGCATGCTTAAATCGGAAGTACATCGCTTTTATATGGAAAAGGGAGATGAAGAAATCGTTAAGCGCTGCAATATTCCTGTTAAGGATACATTTCTTCATCTTTTGGACGGTGCCTTCTTATTCGACGGCGCAATTGATATTGTGAAAGACGAAAACCTCATCAATCAATATCTGTGGCCGGAAGCCGACTACTTTGAGCTAAATGTCATTTATAAGTCTGCGAAAAACATTTCTAAAATGATAAATGCCTTAGACCATCACAAAAAGAAATTGGAATCTTTAATCGAAACATATACCAACTTAAAAGGTGATGATCATATTGCCGAAGAAGCACGAAAGGCATTTTCAGCAATCAAAGCATACTATGATGGGACCCTTCCAGCAGATGAAATCAAAAGCAAAATTGAACCCTCTGTTATGATTCAGCGGATGCTGAGTAAAGCACAAGAAATTTTTCAAAACAACATTATTGTAGATGAATATGTACAGGGATCTGACTTAGCCGCCAAAATTCGGTCCTTTGCTGTTTACGATTATCTTAAGGACATTTTGACTGCACCAGAAAACAATTATGTCATTTACAGCGATGTGCTCTGTGCAGCAGATTATGGAGCTCCTCAAAAGAGAATGCGTTTCGTTGTGATCGGAATTAAGCGTGATATTTCAGAAAAAATTGCGCTTCCCAAGGGATCATACGATGCAGACGAGTATCGTACGGTTAAAGATGCAATTGGCGATTTGGAAGATATTAAGCCTGTGTATACTCTTGCTGAAGATAAGCAAGGAATCGTGCTGCCAAAGGCGGAAAATTTAAGCGAATTAGCGTCAACATTAAGAGACTCTCCCGTTCTTCATAACCATATAGTAACGAAAACAACGGATACAGCTCTTGAACGGTTTCGAGCATTAAAACCGGGACAAAATTTTCATTGTCTCGACGATTCTCTTAAAACCAATACCTATACCGATGCGAAAAGAACTCAAAACACGATTTACCAGCGGCTGAAATATGATGAACCAAGCGGTACGGTAGTGAACGTGCGAAAATCGATGTGGATACACCCGGAACACGATAGAGCAATCAGTATTCGCGAAGCTGCTCGACTGCAGACATTCCCAGACAGCTTTGTCTTTTATGGCTCTAAGGATAAGCAATACCAGCAGGTTGGAAATGCGGTGCCCCCAATTATGGCAAAAGCTATCGCAAAGAAACTTGCGAAAATCCTTTCCAAAAAACGTAATGCAGACGCAAAAAAGAACTGCACAAAAGGAAATGGCAGACAATCACACAAAAGAAATTCGCAGCATAAACATGTCGCATATCCGCAGCACTAATTCTAAGCCAGAGGAAATTGTGCGAAAATATTTATTTTCAAAGGGATTTCGATATCGGAAAAATGTCCGTACCCTTCCAGGATGTCCGGATATTGTATTGCCTAAATACAAAACAGTTATTTTTGTGAATGGTTGTTTCTGGCACAAGCATAACTGTCCTAGGTTTGTCTGGCCTTCTTCCAACCAGGAATATTGGCGGCCTAAAATACTCAGAAATGCAGAGAGAGACAAATTGAATTCCCAATTACTAACTGAAATAGGATGGAAGGTTCTGACGGTATGGGAGTGTGAGCTTAAAAAGAAAGTGCGTGATGACCGACTTGCAAAGTTGGAACAGGAAATAAAAGGTCAGAACGGAGAGGTATAATTATGGCTCAAATTAGCTTGGATAATATTAAAAAGATCGAGAAGAACCGAAACACTATCCATGAGAAAGTACACGCAGCATACACAGTATTCGAAATGGATGGCGAAAAGTATGTACAGATTGACACTTATGGTCGTATAGATCGCGAAAATCCCGAAAAGATCAGCCAGTCAATTCAATTTGATAAAGAGACTGCGACTTTTCTGGTAAATCTTCTAAAAGAAGAATTTGAATTGCATTAACTTCTTACAAACTTTTGCGGTTCGAAATCCGAAATCTTCCCATAAAAACAAAAACTGATAAAATAGCTCTCGTGCTGCCCGATGTACAAAACCAGCACGGAAAGGAGATTCCATGAGCTATCTTATCAGTTTTTTCGTGTCTGTCATGGCCGATGTTGCCGCGTAGCGTCAAAAGATGGATTGACAAGCACTGAGTCGTGACAAAATAAAAAAAGTCGCTGTACTGCAATACAGCGACCTTTTTTGGTGCGGCCGGGGGGATTCGAACCTCTGGCCTTTGGAGTCGGAGTCCAACGCTCTATCCAGCTGAGCTACGACCGCACATGTATGAAAATCGTCGCTGGGACGAGATTCATCGTATAAAATTGTGAAAATCGGGTTGGTGGTCAATTCGTGGTCAGTCTACCGCGAACCACCGGGTGATGTGCCTGCTTTTTCACGTTATGCCGAGCAATTTCTTGCCGACTACCTAACGTGCCACAGTTGTCGGAGGCCAGTGCTCTATCCAGCTGAGCTATGAT
>ULOG01044467.1_pt1 | contig 30419 bp, 23 predicted proteins | sample 1952401 | NCBI WGS metagenome assembly ULOG01 (sample SAMEA4835598, study PRJEB28245) | human gut metagenome | biome: gut microbiome; material: fecal sample | place: Denmark | collected 2008
AAGGTTCAACACACCACATCGGTGTGGGAAGTTTTAGTAACTAATTCAAGATTAAAATCAGGGTTTTATGGGAGAAAACCTGGAGAACCCAAAAGTTCTCCCAGAAATTCTCCCAGTTCTCCCTAAAAATATCTTAAAAATACTTATTCATCCTTAACACCCAAGACCACAAAAAAATCTCCCCAAACTGCCGGAAACCCTTGATTTTCCTTGCTTTTTAGGGAGATTTTTCTTTCAGATTTAAAGCCACTGGCCGGACTCGAACCGGCGACCCACGCATTACGAATGCGTTGCGCTACCAACTGCGCTACAATGGCATATTTATTTAAAAAAATAAGACCGCTGCAAATGCAGCAGCCTCATCAAGATGACCTGACCGGGAATCGAACCCGGGTTTACGCCGTGAGAGGGCGTCGTCTTGACCGCTTGACCATCAGGCCTTGTAATAAATCGAGGCGACGTGATTCGAACACGCGACCTCTGCGTCCCGAACGCAGCGCTCTACCAAACTGAGCCACGCCTCGATCTCGATTACGTTACACAGTATAATACACATTCTTCCAATTGTCAACTATAAATTTTCAAAATTTTTAATTTTTTTTAGACAACTAGAAAAATAATGATCAAACAGGGGTCAGCACTGCTGTTTTCCTGTACCAACCCCTGTGTTTCCTACATTTTTCACTGATCTTAACTGCTTCTAATTTAAAAGAATTTTGCAATATATCCCTGAGCCAGGATAAAGATCACGATCAGCGGAAGGATGTAGCTTACGTAAAAACGTGCCCATCTTGGGAACTTAATGCCAGATCCCTCATTTGCTTCTGCCAGGAACTTTTCAAAGCCCCATCCATAACGGCTGGTGCAGAACAGCAGATACAGAAGACTTCCAATAGGCAGCAGGTTATCACTGAGGATAAAGTCCTCAAGATCCTGGATATTAGAACCTGCTCCCAATGGCTGGAAGCTGCTCCAGATATTAAATCCAAATACACATGGAAGAGACAGGATGATCACTACTATTACATTCCATGCTACTGCTTTCTTTACAGAACAGCCGGTAAGGTCTGTTGCAAAAGAAATAATGTTCTGAAATACGGCAATTACAGTTGAAAGAGCCGCAAAGGACATAAATACAAAGAATAAAGTTCCCCAAAGTCTGCCCCATGCCATATGGTTAAATACATTTGGCAACGTGATAAAGATCAGGGATGGACCGGAAGTTGGCTCAACTCCATATGCAAAACATGCCGGGAAAATGATCAGACCAGCCATAAATGCAACCAGTGTATCCAGAATGGTGATACTGATGGCTTCGCCGGTCAGACGGCGTTCTTTTCCAATATAACTTCCGAAAATAGCTAACGCACCGATACCGATACTTAATGTAAAGAAGGACTGTCCCATAGCCGCAAAAATGGAATTTCCTAGTCCTGCATCTACCATTTTTCCAAAATCAGGTTTTAAGTAAAACTCCAGACCTGGAGCACCGCCCTTTAATACCATGGAGTGGACAGCCAGTGCCATCATAAGGAATAACAGGCAGACCATCATTACTTTTGTAATACGCTCTACACCTGCAACCAGACCCTGGGCACAGATACCAAAACAGAGAACTACAACAAAGATCATAAATCCAGTCATTAATGCAGGATTTCCAAGCATGTTGGTAAACTCTCCTGCTACTGCATCGGAGTCAAGTCCTGTAAAATCCCCACGAAGCATTTTGATGAAGTAATAGATCATCCATCCTGCTACCGTGGTATAAAACATCATCAGCATGTAGTTTCCTGCCATAGCTGCATAGCGGGTCAGATGCCATTTTGTACCTTTCGGCTCCAGCATGTTAAAAGAAAGGGCTGCGCTGCGCTTGCTGGCGCGTCCTACAGCAAATTCCATTACTACAATAGGAAGACCAAGGATCAGGAGAAATGCCAGATAGATCAGTACAAAGGCAGCTCCACCGTAAGCTCCTACAATGTAAGGAAATCTCCACACATTGCCCAGACCAATGGCACAGCCTGCTGAGATCAGGATGAAGCCAAGTCTGGAAGAAAATTTTTCACGTTCCATTGAAAGTATAAACCCCCATCTACTTTGATTTACGCTGTTTTCATTTTTTTCCAGCGCATACACTTTAACACTTTGGTGCGTCAATTTGCCCCTAAAGCGCAAGAAAGAGTTTTTCCACACTCCACATGTGAAAAAACTCTTTCAAAAATATACCATAAATTCTTTTATAAGTCAATTTTATGATACCAGACTACTATGCATAATCTCTTACATAATCTCCTACATCAGCTCAAATAAATTTAACTGATTAGACTGAGGAAGGTCTTTAAGCAGTCCAAGGTCTGACATCAGGGAACAGATAGTTCCATTTACCTTGGTACGGCTGGAGAAATCTTCTACTGACAGGAACGGACCGTCTTTTACTGCATCTACCACTGCTTCTGCCGCTTTTTCACCTAAGCCGTCAATACTGCTTAAAGAAGGCATCAGCTTACCGTCAATGATCTGGAAATGTCTTGCTTTTGCCTTATAAATATCAATCGGCACAAAATCAAAGCCCCTTGCGTACATTTCCTGGACAATACGCATGTCACGCAGGGTATCCTGCTCCTTTTTAGAAAGAGTATCGGAACGTTTTTTATAATCTGCCAGATAATATTCCAGTTTATCTCTTCCCTGACACATGATCTCATAGGAAAAGGCGCTGGCGCGGATACTGAAAAAGGCCGCATAGTAAGCCAGTGGATAAAAGATCTTACAGTAGGCAATACGCCACGCCATCATAACATAGGCTGCCGCATGTGCTTTCGGGAACATGTACTTGATCTTTTTACAGGACCAGATGTACCAGTCAGGCACACCATGCGCCTTCATATCTTCTTCCCACTCCGGCTTTAAACCTTTACCTTTTCGCACGCTCTCCATGATGGTGAAGGAAAGTCCCTGTTCCATTCCCTGGGCGATCAGATAGATCATAATATCATCTCGGGTACAGATCGCTGTCTGAATAGTAGCTTTTCCTTCCTGGATCAACGTCTGGGCATTTCCCAGCCAAACGTCCGTACCATGTGCCAGACCGGCAATACGCACCAGGTCAGAGAAATACTTTGGTTTGGTATCCAGAAGCATCTGCATAGCAAAGTCCGTACCAAACTCCGGCACACCAAGAGCTCCTAAAGGACAGCCACCGATATCATCCGGCGTGATCCCCAGTGCAGAGGTATTCTGAAACAGGCTCATAACCTCCGGGCTGTCCAGAGGAATATCCTTAACCGGGTCCAGACCGATCAGGTCCTGCAGCATACGGATCATGGTAGGATCATCGTGTCCAAGAATATCCAGTTTTAACAGGTTGTGGTCAATGGAATGGTAATCAAAGTGTGTGGTAACGGTGGAGGTAGTCATATCGTTTGCCGGGTGCTGTACCGGTGTAAAGGAATAGATCTCTTCACCTAAAGGCAGTACAATGATACCTCCCGGATGCTGACCGGTGGTACGGCGCACGCCTACACAGCCCTGAACAATACGGTTGATCTCGCAGTTTCGCTTCCTGGTTCCCCTTTCCTCATAATATTTCTTTACATAACCGAAAGCCGTTTTATCCGCCAGTGTACCAATGGTTCCTGCACGGAAAGTCTGGCCCTTACCGAAAATAACCTCCGTATAGTCATGGGCCTTACTCTGGTACTCACCGGAGAAGTTTAAGTCGATATCAGGCTCCTTATCTCCCTTAAATCCAAGGAAAGTCTCAAATGGAATATCAAACCCGTCTTTTTCCAGAGGTGTTCCGCATACCGGGCATTTTTTATCTGGCATATCGCAGCCCGCCATACCGGAGAACTTACGCACTTCTTCAGAGTCAAAATCATAGTAACGGCACTTTGGACAATGATAATGAGGACTTAGCGGATTTACCTCTGTAATACCGGACATGGTTGCCACAAAGGAGGAACCTACAGAACCTCGGGAACCTACCAGATAGCCGTCCTCATTAGATTTCCAAACCAGCTTCTGGGCAATGATATACATAACCGCAAATCCATTGGTGATAATGGAATGAAGCTCACGCTCCAGACGGTCTACTACGATCTTTGGAAGATCTTCACCATACATCTCATGGGCGCGGTCATAACAGATCTTTGTTAAGGTCTTATCAGAGTCTGGGATAACAGGCGGGCACTTGTCCGGACGCACCGGCGCAATTTTTTCGCACATATCAGAAATCTTACGGGTATTGGTAACGACTACCTCGTATGCCTTATCCGGTCCCAGATAAGCAAACTCTTCTAACATCTCTTCTGTTGTACGCAGATATAGCGGCGCCTGGTCATCGGAGTCTTTAAATCCCTGACCAGCCATGATGATACGCCGGTAAACCTCATCCTGGGGATCCAGGAAATGAACGTCACAGGTAGCGCACACCAGCTTACCAAACTGGGTTCCCAGATCTACGATCTTTTTATTGATCTCGATCAAGTCTTCTTCTGTCTTAACTGTACTCTTTTCATCCCGGAGCATAAACGCATTGTTTCCCAAAGGCTGGATCTCCAGATAATCGTAGAAATTTACCAGTCTGGCAATCTCCGCATCGGGAGCCCCGCGAAGAAGGGCCTGATATAATTCTCCCGCCTCGCAGGCAGAACCGATCAGCAGACCTTCTCTGTACTTGTCCAGAACGCTCTTTGGGATACGGGGACGTCTGGAATAATAATCCAAATGGGACCAGCTGACCAGACGGTACAGGTTGATACGTCCCAGGTCATTTTTTGCCAGGATGATCACATGGTTGGTAGGCAGTTTCATAATGGTCTGGGCATCCATGGTACTTAATTCATTTAAGTGGTCCAGATCTTCAATATCCCGATCCCGCAGCATCTTTACAAAAGCTGCGAAAATCTCCGCTGTAGCCCCTGCATCATCTACTGCCCGGTGATGATTTTCCAGGGAAATATTTAAAGCTTTCGCTACTGTATCCAGCTTAAAACGGTTTAAGTTTGGCAGAAGAAGGCGGGCCAGAGATACCGTATCCAGTACTGTTGGTGAAAATGGCAGTCCCAGCGCTTCTGCATAATGACCAATAAAACCAACATCAAAACCTGCATTGTGGGCTACCAGTACTGCGTCTCCCACAAATTCCAGAAACTGAGGTAATATCACATCGATCTTCGGATATGGCAGTACCATAGCGTCATTGATGCTGGTCAGCTTTTCAATATCAAATGGAATCGGCACATCCGGGTTTACGAAAGTAGAAAACTTGTCCGTGATCACACCGTCTACTACTTTTACAGCACCGATCTCAATGATCCGGTTCTTTACAGGGCTGAAACCTGTGGTCTCAATATCGAAAACAACATAGGTATCTGCAAAAGTCTGTCCCTTGGAATTTTCTACCAGCTGCTTGGTATCATCTACCAGATAGCCTTCCACACCATACAAGATCTTAAAGGTATCCCCTTTATCCAATGCATGGTTTGCATCAGGGAAGGCCTGAACGCAGCCGTGGTCCGTAACAGCAATGGAGGACATGCCCCATTTTTTCGCCCGCTTGATGATGCTCTTTACCTCAGAAACACCATCCATATCGCTCATTTTTGTATGGCAGTGCAGTTCCACACGTTTTTCCAGGCTGTTGTCCATACGCTTGGTGGTAAAGTCATCGGCCTTTTTAATACCTACAATAGAGCCTAATGTCAGTTCTCCGTCAAACTTATCAATGGTGGTAACACCTTTGATCTTAATGAACATGCCCGTTTTGATCATGTCCTTTACTTCATTGAAGATTTCCGGACGGATGAACATTTTAGCTGTAATGGTATCTGTAAAGTCTGTCACATCAAAGGTAAGAATGAATTTACCGCTTCTTAGCTCGCGGCTTTCACAGGTTAAGATCTGTCCACGTAAAGTAACTTCTCCGATCTCTCCGTCGATCTTCTCAATCTCCATAAAGTCATCTTCAAAATCACGGCCGTAAAGTACATCCGGATTATTGGAACGTTTAACAGAAAACTTCCTGTCTTCTCCAAAGCCGGAGTCTTTATCTCTTCCCCAGCCTTTTCTGCCTTTGTTAAGCTGAGGTTTTTCCGTTTTTCCGCCTGACTGTGGTTTTGCAGCAGCTGTTTTTCCTGCATCTACTGGTTTTATGCCATCTGATACAGGAGAAATAGTCTCATCATTGCCAGGAACATTTCCGGAAGCTGCCTGATCCATAAGAGCGTCCCATGGAGCTGCCTCCGGCATAGGAATATCCATAATAGCAGCATTACTATTATGAGTTTTTTTCTCACCATTATCGCTCTTTGCAACTGTCTGCGAGATATTTTCTCCACCACTTACATTTTCTAACTCATCCTTATGATTTTGCCAGTAAATAGCCTGTGCTTCTCTCTCTAACTTCAGCTCGATCTGCTTTCTACGGTCATTTTCCTTTGGCGGAATGTACTGAAACGCTACTTCTACCGGCAGACCGCACCGTTCATTAAATACCTTTTCCAAAACCCGCTTTAACTCATTGGTCTTGTCCCGGTTGACCATGGTATCTTCTACAGTCAGCACCATTTTTCCTTCATCTTCAAAGACGATCTGGGCTTTGCGGAACATACTGTATTCTACGATGCTGTAATGCTTTAATTCCAGCAGCAGACTGTCCTTATACATTTTTAAAAGCTTTTCCGGTGTGTACTGACCAGACAGTCTGTATTTTTCCTGTATCTTAATGGTGATCTGTTTATCCGGGAACAGCTGGTCTTTGATGCCCCGCTCCAGATCATAGATATTTTGTTTATGGATCAGCCTTGTGCTTTTCATATAAACACGAATAGAGCTTCTATCTCTGGCAGAAGTAACTTTTTCTACTTCTGCCAAAGCTAAAAGCTCCTTTAAAGGCTCTGCAATATTAAGGGTTGGAAATACTTCTAAAAAACCTTTTGCCATTCAGATTACTTCTTTCTTGCTTCTGCCATTGCTTCCAGTTCACTGCGAAGGGAGTCTAACAGATCTTCTTCCGGTACTTTTCGTAAGATCTCACCTTTTTTGATGATCAGACCTTCACCTACGCCGCCTGCAATGCCAATATCAGCTTCCCTTGCTTCGCCAGGTCCATTGACTACGCAGCCCATAACAGCTACTTTAACACCGTCTAAGCCTTCCATGCCGGAAACCATGGTCTCTACCTGGTTTGCAAGATGGATCAGGTCAATACGGGTACGGCCGCAGGTTGGACATGAAACCACTTCTACGCCGCCTTTTCTAAGTCCCAGAGTTTTAAGGATCTGACGGGCAGACTTGATCTCCTCGATTGGATCACCTGTAAGGGAAACGCGGATGGTATCTCCGATGCCCTGATATAAGATGATACCCAGCCCTACAGCAGATTTGATATTTCCGGAAAATAAAGTTCCGGCTTCTGTAATACCTACGTGAAGAGGATGATCGGTTCTGGAAGTGATCAGTTCATGTGCTTTCACACACATTAATACATCGGAAGATTTGATACTGATGACCAGATTGTCATAGCCCATATCCTCAATAAGATGTACTTTATCCAAAGCACTTTCTACGATACCTTCAGCTGTTACACCACCGTATTTTTCCACCAGATCTTTCTCAAGAGATCCGCTGTTTACACCTACACGAATAGGGATATTTCCTGCTTTCGCACGGTCTACTACTGCTTTTACGCGGTCTGTACTTCCAATATTACCTGGATTGATACGGATCTTGTCAGCTCCGTTTTCCATAGCTGCAATCGCCAGACGGTAGTCAAAATGGATATCTGCCACTAACGGGATGTGGATCTCTTTTTTAATATCCTTAAGGGCTTCTGCCGCCTTCATGGTAGGTACTGCCACACGGATAATATCGCAGCCTGCTTTTTCCAGGCTTAAGATCTGTGCTACCGTTGCCTTTACATCTTCTGTTTTTGTATTACACATAGACTGGATGAGGATGGGATTTTCCCCGCCGATCACCCGGTCACCAATATGAACAACTTTTGTATCCTTTCTGCTCATGTTTCTTTCCTCTTTATTCTTAATCTCCGATTGCATGCCGCCTGGAGGCAGCACTTTTATAATAATTTTCTTACATCATTAAACATGATAAATACCATAAGTGCCAGCAGTAAAAACATACCGGCAGCATGGACCATTCCCTCTTTTTCACGGTCAATAGGCTTTCTGCGTATAGCCTCGATGATCAGAAATACCAGACGTCCGCCATCCAGTGCAGGAAGTGGAAGCAGGTTCATCACACCCAGGTTTGCGCTTAAAAGAATGGCAAAATTCACAAGTACCATGGCAACCACTGTATTTCCTGCAGGTGCTGCCTGCTCCACCGTCTGGTCAATGGTAGTAACGATCCCTACAGGGCCACTGATATCATCTGCGCTTACTCTGCCGGCAAATATCATATGAAAACTGTCAAATACATAGTAGATCCAGTGTTCCACCTCATAAACCGACTGCACCAGCAGCTGCACCGGATTTGTGATCTTCTGAAGTTTTGCCTCAAACCGCACACCGATCATGGACTGCCCTGTCTTATCGTTATAAACCGGAGTGATCTTTGCCGATCTCTTCTCTGTTTTCCCATTTTCATCTGTATGTTTCCAGGTAATGGTCACATCCTGATGAGGATGGGCTGTAAGATAAGGTGAAAGATCCCGGTAAGAATGGACCGCTCTGTGGTCTACTTTTATGATCACATCTCCTGTAAGGATCCCCGCCTGCTCAGCCGGGTACCCTTCTTCTACACCCATGACCACCGGCTCATAAAAGCCACCGGCACAGCCTACGATAACAAGGGATAACAGGAAAGCCAGAATGAAATTAAATAAAGGGCCTCCAAAAACCACGGCAATACGGTTAAATACAGGTTTGTTATTAAAAGCCCTGTCCCCTTCTGCATCCTCATCTTCTCCTAACATGGCGCAGGAACCGCCAAAAGGCAGAAGTTTTAAAGAATATCTCGTTTCGCCTTTTACAAAACTTAAAAGCCTCGGTCCCATCCCTAAGGAAAATTCCGTCACTTCAATCCCGCTTAATTTTGCGAATATAAAATGTCCAAGTTCATGGAACAGGATGATTCCCCCAAGGATCAGCACTGCCAGTACAATATTCATAGGATTTCATTCATCCTTTCCTGTTTTCATTTATGGTAATATCACCGCCAGGTGACATATCCGTTTAACTTAAATATTCCACTTTGAATGGATAAAGTCATAAGTTTCCGCTTCCGCTGCCAGGATCTGATCTACATCTGGTGCATCAACCTTCTTATGATGCTCCATGGATGCCTGGATCATGTCCGGAATGGTCAGATACGGGATCTTTTTCTTTAAAAACAGACTTACTGCCATCTCATTGGCTGCATTAAATACAGTTGGCATACTTCCGCCTGTCTTTCCTGCCTGGTATGCCAGTTTTAATCCCTTAAATGTTTCCGGATCCGGTACATCAAAGGTGATCTCACGAAGCTTTGTAAAGTCCAGTCTGTCTCCTGGAAGAAAACGTCTTTCCGGATAGTATAATGCATACTGGATCGGCAGTTTCATATCCGGTGTACCTAGCTGGGCGATCACTGCTCCATCTTCATACTCGATCATGGAATGGATAATACTTGCAGGCTGGATCACTACCTGGATCTGATCTAAGGATACATCAAACAGCCAGCCGGCTTCCATTACTTCCAGTCCCTTATTGACCATAGTAGAGGAGTCGATGGTGATCTTGTGGCCCATAGACCAGTTTGGATGCTTTAAGGCATCTTCCACCTGGACTTTTTCCAGCTGTTCTCTTTTCCATCCTCTGAAAGGACCTCCGGAAGCAGTCAGAAGGATCTTATGGATCTTATTTCCGGCTGCTCCCTGAAGGCACTGGAAGATTGCAGAATGTTCGGAGTCTACCGGAAGGATCTTCACACCCATTTTCTTTGCCAACGGCATGATAATGTGACCGGCTGTGACCAGTGTCTCCTTATTTGCCAGAGCAATGTCTTTTCCTGCTTCCATGGCAGCGATGGTAGGCCGGATACCGATCATTCCCACTACTGCGGTAACTACGATCTCTGCCTTTGGCTCTGTTGCAACAGCGATCAGGCCCTCCATACCGGAAAGGATCTTCACATCCAGATCTTTTACCCTTTCTTTCAGTTCTTTTGCCTTTTCTTCACTCCACAGGCAGGCGATCTCCGGCTTAAATTCGCGGATCTGTTTTTCGATCAAATCCACATTGGAACCGGCTGCCAGAGCCGTTACCTTAATATCTTTATTGTATCTTACTACCTCTAATGTCTGGGTTCCGATGGAACCGGTTGAACCCAGGATTGATATGTTCTTTACCATAATTATTCTCCCTTTGTAAAGGAAATGCTTAAAATCATGCTGCTCCTTTTAATTTAAATTGCCTATCTTACTATCTTAAAAAAGTAACTGCAAAATAAATAGCAGGAGCTGTAAATATCATACTGTCAAAACGATCCAGGATACCTCCGTGTCCCGGGATCAGATGGCCATAATCTTTAATATTGTGGTTTCTCTTAATAGCAGACGCTGCCAGATCTCCAATCTGTGAGATAACTGCCGCAATAGCGCAGGCAATGGCGCAGGCAACCATGGGATTTGCCACTTCTTCCATATTATGACCAAAATAAGCACCATAAGCAAGGCCTAACAGTGCAGAACCAACTACACCGCCTACAGCCCCTTCAATGGACTTTTTCGGACTTAATACAGGCGCCAGTTTATGTTTTCCAAGAAGCATTCCTACGCAGTAGGCGCTGGTGTCGCAGCCCCAGGAGCTTAAAAAGATCAGCCATACCAGATAAGCTCCGTCATGCATGCTGCGGGTCTGATACAGAAAAGAAAGCATTACCGGAACATAGCACACACCAAAAAAGGCGCCGGTTATCTCTTCTGTTTTAAAGCTTGGAAAAGTAAAAACATAGAGAGCCATTAAAAGCATCAGGGATGCAATGATCATTAATGTAAGATACTTCTGTCCCTCAAACCATAAGATCCCATAATAGCAGACAGCTGTCAGATAGCCAACTGCAGCTACTGATCTTTTTTCGATCCCGAGAACGCGGTACAGTTCAAACAGGCCTACCAGTGAAATAAGGGCTGTCACTGCAAAAAGGAGGGCGCCTCCTTTTCCAACGAAGAAAATAGCAAGGATGACCAGTACGATACCACTGATCAATCGTGTTGTAAACATAAAAATCTCCTTTTTGAATACGTTATTTTACCCCGCCGAACCGTCGATCTCTCTTATTATACTGAAAGATCGCCTTTTCCAGTTCCTTCTCATCAAAATCCGGCCACAGACAATCTGTAACATACAGTTCTGTATATGCCAGCTGCCACAGCAGATAATTGGACAGTCTTAACTCTCCGCTGGTACGGATCAGCAGATCCGGATCCGGGATATCCGCGGTATCCAGATAAGAAGCAAATACAGATTCTGTAATATCCTCTGCCTCCACTTTTCCTGCCTTTACATCCTCTGCCAGTTTCGCAGCTGCTCTGCGGATCTCATCTCTTCCACCATAATTGACTGCGATCACAAAGGTAAGTCCTGTATTATCCTTTGTCTCTTCTTCCAGACGGTTGATGCCGTCAATAATATCCTGGGCAAAACGTCTTCTGTCACCGATCATCTTTACCCGCACATTGTTGGCAGAAGCGATTTTTAACAGGCGGACCATATAATAACGGAACAGTTGCATCAGCGCTCCTACTTCTTCTTCGGACCTTTTCCAGTTTTCAGTAGAAAATCCGTAAACAGTCAGATATTTGATGCCCATTCTGGCAGCGATCTCTACTGTCTTTTCTACTGTAACACAGCCTTCTTTGTGACCAAAGGTTCTAGGAAGACCTCTTTTTTTCGCCCAGCGGCCATTTCCGTCTAAAATAAGTGCTACATGAGCCGGTATTACCATATTACTGTCTAATGCCATTTTCCTCACCTTTTCTTATCTTATTGCATAAAACGAAGAGGCAGGAGTCTCTCCTGCCTCCGTATCAATTTCAGAGACTATACAGTCATGATCTCTTTTGTCTTTTCTTCTACTGCCTTGTCAACACGCTCAATGGTCTTGTCAGTCAGTTTCTGCATCTTCTCAGTCAGATCAGCTAACTCGTCCTCTGTGATCTCTCCAGCTTTCTCTGCTTTCTTAAATGCATCATTTGCATCGCGGCGGATGTTGCGGACAGCAACCTTTGCGTTGTCACCTTTCTTCTTTACTTCCTTTGCAACTTCTTTTCTTCGGTCCTCAGTCATCTCCGGGAAGATCAGGCGGATGCAGTTTCCGTCGTTGGTAGGATTGATACCTAACTCAGATGTAAGGATCGCTTTTTCGATTGCTTTTAACAGGCTCTTTTCCCATGGCTGGATCACGATCATACGTGCTTCCGGAACAGATACGTTTCCTACCTGCTGAAGAGGTGTTGGTGTTCCGTAGTAATCCACTTTAATCTTGTCTAATACATGTGGGTTTGCACGGCCTGCGCGGATAGTTCCGTAATCAGCTAACAGAACTTCCATTGTCTTGTCCATCTTATCCTGATAAAACTTTAAATCTTCCATAAGTTCCCTCCTGAACATGCAGCTTTTGCTGTCATTTTATATTCATAGCGTTTTCGCTTTTATTCTTACTTATTGTGTTACCGTAATGATCGATCAAGCAGTAACGATGGTTCCGTTGATACGGCCCTGCATAGCATTTGCAATACCGTCCGGTTCATTTAAGCTGAATACAGCCATTGGCATCTTGTGTTCCATGCACATAATAGATGCGGTCAGATCTACAACTGCTAACTGGCGGTCGATCACTTCCTGAATGGAAATGGTATCAAATTTCTTTGCCTCTGGATTTACCTTTGGATCGCTGTCATATACACCGTCAATAGCCTTTGCAAGAAGGATGCAGTCTGCCTCCATCTCAATTGCACGCAGTGTGATACCTGTATCAGTTGAGAAATAAGGATGTCCTGTACCGCCTGCAAAGAACACCACCTTTCCCTCTGCAAAGCACTTATTTGCCTGATCCTTGGAGAACAGCTGGGTCATAGTGCCACATGCAAATGGGGTAAAGATCTCTGTCTGCATTCCCGCATTGCGGAAGATCTCAGAAACATAGATACAGTTCATAACTGTAGCTAACATACCGATCTGGTCTGCCTTGGTACGCTCAATGGCATCGCTGGTACGGCCTCTCCAGAAGTTTCCGCCTCCGATCACAATACCTACCTGAACGCCTGCGTCTACAGATAATTTTACCTGTCTTGCTACCTCTTTTACAGTATCTTCGTCGAAACCGGTCTTTTTAGGACCTGCAAGGGCCTCGCCGCTTAATTTTAAGAATACACGGTTCATTTTCATAAATGAGTTTCTCCTTGTGTTGGATTATACTTTTTTAAGTATAACATAGGAATGTATTTTTGGAAAGATTATTTTCACTGTTCGCGGATCCGTTCACGGATGCTCCTTGCATCTGTGTCCGACAATGGATCACAGATATCATAGATCTTTGCAGTCAGTTCCGGATCATTTCCTACATTTTTAATGATCCACAATCTGGACTCTCCTGATTTTTTAAACCGGAGGACTTTTGCAATGGTAAACAGAAGTTCTTTTTCTTTTGCATCATTTGCGTCACTTAACTGTTTTTGCTGGTAACGCTTCTGCTTTTTCTCATATTTACTTACCTTTGTCTTTTCACGCTGGGCAATGGCAGCTCCCGGAGTACCGTATCCCTTCTCTAACCATATGGTTTCTACCTGATACGTTCCGTCTTCAATGGTCATAACAGCCATGGAAAGAGGCAGTGTATTCCGCTTATAACCACAACTTCCGGGATTTAGCCACAACCTTCCCGCGATCTCCTGCTGCTGGTACATATGGGAATGGCCAAAGATCACTACCTGAGCATCTCCTAATGCCACAGGGATGTCCGTTCTCTGATGGGCCATGACCATTTTCACACCGCCGATTTCAAAACGTTTGATCCCCGGCAGTCCCCCGGACCAGCCTCTGTCATTATTTCCCCTTACTGCAAAAAGCGGCTGCTTTCCGCTTAATTTCATATACAGCATCTGCGTATCAAAATCACCTGCATGTACGATCACGTCGCAGGTTTCCAGTATCTTCTCCACCTCCGGGCGCAGCACTCCATGGGTATCTGCCATCATTGCCACCCTTACAGGTCCCCGTTCCATTTTTCTTCCTCCTTGGTTTCACATATACACGCTCTGAAAATACCAGATTATTATATACGATTATTTTCTGACTGACAATCATTTCAGCCATAACATCTTCTTGTATTATTTATTTTTTCTGACGATTTTGTGAACATTATTGTGGAAAAAATAGTTAGATGTTATACTTGCAGCAGACCATTGTACATTTTGATATAAATATACGGATCTGTACATACATGAAAGGGGAAACTGTATGATAAAAAATTATAAAAAACTATTCCTGTCCTTTGGAGCTGCAGCTGTTTTAAGTTCCGCAGCTGCTTTTAGCAGCCTGGCTGCAAGTGGCGGCTGGGTCAGTGAAAACGGAGTATGGAAATATCAGGAAGCATCTGGAAATTATGCCTACAATACCTGGAAAACTTCCGGTGATAACTCTTACTATCTGGACAATAACGGCGTCATTGCTGTAAACCAGTGGATCGATGATACCTACTACGTTGACGATGACGGCGTAATGGCAAAAAATTCCTGGATCCAGTTATCAGAAGATACTTCCCAGAAGAAAGCAGGCTGGTATTACGTGGACGCCAAAGGAAAGCTGATCAAGGATAAATGGAGTACCATCGGGGATAAAAAATACGCTTTTGACAGCGATGGAAAAATGCGTACAGGCTGGTTTTTTGATAATGATGATATTTATTATCTGGGAGACAATGGTTATGCCAAGACCGGCTGGCTGTGCCTGGACTATGACGAAGACAACAAGCCGGATGATGGAACGATCTCTGAAATCCGTACTTCTGCTTCCGATACTGCCAAATGGTTTTATTTCCAGACAAACGGAAAGGCAAAACGTTCTAAGAATGACTCCTATTCCGCTGAAACCATCGGGGATAATAAATATTATTTTAATGAAGACGGTGTGATGATGACTGGCTGGGTAGCTGTAAAAAGCAGCGCTGAAGCAGGAGATCCCACAGGTATCAGCAAATTCGTCTATTTAGGCGGAGATGATGAAGGCATCATGGCAAAAAACAAATGGCTGGAACTTTACAATCATCCAGGTGACTCTGATGACAAGGACGAGATCACCACAGACAACAGCGATGAAGCCCCAGACGAAGGTGAGTCAAACTGGTACTACTTTGAAAGTGATGGTACCCCTGCTTACTTAAACAGCAAAGCTACCAATATGAGCAAGGCAACTACCAAGGTAGATGGAAATTCCTATTTTTTTAACTCCTATGGTGTCCGCCAGACCGGCCTTATCCATGTGGTAACTTCTTCCGGTAAAGAATTTACAGGCTACTTTGGTGAAAATGACTCTGACGGTAAAATGCTCACCGGTAAAAAATCCAATTTAAGCGTTGACGGTGAAACAGCTGCTTACTATTTCAGTGAGTCCGGCTCTGATAAGGGCTGCGGTTATAATGGTTCCAAAGATGATTATCTGTATTATCAGGGACGCCTTGTAAAGGCAGACAGCGGTTCTGACTATCAGGTATTCTGTGTTGACAATAAAATGTACCTGGTTAATGAGTCCGGCAAGATCCAGACTTCCAGCAAGAATTATAAAGTAAACGGATCCTGGACATTCAAGGTTTCCGGCGGTTCTATTTATTTCATTGATGATGATAAGAAATCCACAGGAAAGGTTACTTCTTCTGATGCGGAGTCCCTTCCGGAAGTGATCTATGATAAAGAGTATACTTTATAACGCTTTATAATACTACAGGCTTCGGCATTGGTTTAATCCTTTGCCGAAGCCTTTTTGTATGAAAACATATTTTTTAATTTTCATGGTCTTTTAAAAGTTCTCTTTTTCGTTTCTTCCAGATATTTACAGCAAACACAAAATTTCCAATAGCCAGAAGGTCTACTGCCGCCAGTCCCGCTGCCCACAATGGGAACGGTGCCTTGATCTCCGGTTTTAACAAGCTCCAGTCATCCATTTCTTCTGCATACGCCTGGTTTCTCACTCTCGCGTTTAAATACATGTAGATCACATCTTTTGCTGACTGCCGCAGTGCCTGATCATAGGCTGCCTTATTTTCTTCATTTTTAAAGGCAAAACTGCCATCATTCATAAAACCGTCCATCCAAAGGGTTCCCCCTGCTGCAAGAGCCTGATCCCCGTTCATATATTTATGATGGTCAGAATAATCTGTAAGCACGGCTCCTTTAAAGCCCCATTCATCCCTTAAAATGCTGGTAAGAAGCCCCTTACTGCCTCCTGCCCACACAGCTCCTATACGGTTATAGGAGGACATAAGGCCGGTGGCACCATTATCCTGTACGATCATCTGGAACGGCTTTAAATAAGTTTCCCGCAGGGCCTGTTCCGTCATCCAGGTATAGACGCCATCCCTGTAAATACTAGACTCCTGGTCATTGCAGATCAGATGTTTTACATAGCAGTATACACCCATATCCATACTTCCACTTACCGCTGCCCCGCACATTTTCCCGGAAAGAAAGCTGTCTTCTGAATAATATTCATAGTTTCGGCCATCAAAAGGACTGCGGTGGATATTGACCGCCGGTGCATACCAGCCGCTATAGCCAAACTGACCTGCTTCCTTTGCGACTGCCCGTCCCATATCACGGGATAATTCTGTATTCCATGACTGGGCCATAACACCGGCATTGGGAAATCCGGTTCCTGTTGGATTTTGGTTGAAACTACCGATCTGTGCCGGTCCGTCAGCTTCTCTGGCTAATGGTTTTCCAATATTTTCCAGTTCTTCTGTCTTTACATACCCGTGAAGGAACAGCTCCTCTGTCTCTTTTTCTGTCAGCTGGTTTAAAACTTCATCCCACTTTGGATCGTCATAATCCGCTCCCAGTTCGTAACCCAATTTTGTTACAGTTCCGTTTTTTTCAATATAAAGGCCCTGCTTTTTTCCAAATGCCACATCATTTTTACTCTGAGACTCACTTTGTTCTAAAAAGCTCTGCCCAAACTCATCTGCTTTTTCCTGGGTATAAAGGTTCAGTTCTGCTGCCTTTTCAGAAAGTTTTCGGGTCTTTACCGGTTCTTTTGGAAATGTCGTATCAAAATCACTGCGGCTCATATAGGAGATCTTCTGACCGCTGTCTGAACCATCGATCCCCACTCCGTCTACTGCGTCTTTTCCTGTCATTTTATTGGAAACAACTGTACCTGTGATCTCGTCTGTAGGATACTGGATATTTTCTGCCAGTTTCAGGCTGATCTGGGCATTTGGTATATCAGCGGTCTCATGGGCGTTTTTCCGAAGGGAAAGTACATAGGTTCCCGGATCCAGCTCATATCCTGCAAAACCGTTTTGATTGCTGTCATTAAAATCATAGGATGCCATATCTCTGGCTTTTACAGACAACGTAACCTCTTCTTTTTCCCCCGGCTGCAGCTCTCCTGTTTTCGCATAATCAGCTAATACTACCGCCGATTTTTCGATCCCTCCCGCTTCATATGGAGGGGCATAATAAAGCTGCACCACCTCTTTGCCAGCCCGTTCTCCTGTATTGGTAACTTCCACTGTGATCTTGTAACTGCCGTCCGCAGTGATCTTTTCCCTTTTTCCCGGAGCATTTACAACCTTCCAGTCAAAGGTAGTATAAGACAAGCCATAGCCAAAAGGATACTGTACTACAGCCTGGTAACCTCTTCCATGAAGATTATAATACTTATCCCAGTAATCCTGCGCATCTGCTGTTTCGTACCATTTATAGCCTACATAAATCCCCTCTGCGTAGTCTACATAAGATACCTGATCATATTTAAAGGACTCTCCTACATTGCCGCTTTTGGTACCGTCAAAAGGATAAAGACCTTCTCCGTTTTCATAACTTCCCACTCCGTCAGCTCCTGCATTGGCATAGCTGGCAGCTGTGCGGAAATTGTAAGCCCAGGTATCAGCCGTGCGGCCGGAAGGTGTTATTTTTCCCCAGAGAAGGTCTGGAAGTGCCTCTGCCGAATACTGTCCGGTCATTCCTGCCATCACACAGGCCCCAATTCCAGGCATCAGGTCAATTGCTCCCAAGGTCATTACATTTCCTGTATTTAATAACAGGATCACATTTTTATAATTTTCACCCAGATAGCGCAAAATCCCCTCTTCTTCTGTGGAAAGATCCAGATAGGACCTTCTTTTATCTCTTAACAGCTGGCCGTTCTTCTTTACTTTTTTATACTGGACCTGAGGACAGTCATTGCTTTCCCCTGAAAGCCTTCCTACTACCATGATCGCTGTATCTGAATACTCTTTTGCGTTTTTAAGCAAATCTTCTGTGTAATATTCTGTATCTGTAATATCCGGTTCATAAAGCCGGCAGCTTTCTTCCGGCCAGCTTTCAAGAGTAGATGTTTTCTGACGCTTTGGCTGGAAATCCTGATACATCCGGGTCAGTTCTTCATTATAGGCGATTCCCGCTTCTTTTAATGCTCCTAAAAGATCCAGGTCTACTTTTTCCACTCTTCCGGAACCGGAACCGCTTCCCAGCCACTGGGTGGATGCCCAGCCAAATACATTTACCCGGGTGATCTCTTCTGAAAGAGGCAGGGTATTGTTTTCATTTTTCAAAAGAACAGCACCTTCCGCCTCGATCTGGGCTGCCAGACGGCGGCTGTTATAGGCAGCTTCCTCTTTCGCCTCTTTTGATACATTGGTACGGCTGCCGGAAAGATACAGGTCAATGGTCTCACGAAACGCAAAAGCCACACCTGTAACAAGGATCATAAGGGCAAGAAAAAAAGAGGCACCTCCCAAAAAGAAGCGGTACCGGAAAGGGATCTTACCTTTTTCTTTCAAGGTTTTTGTTCTTTCTGGATTTCGGTTCTTTTTCATAAGGTACCTCACATTATTATTTTTAATATTATAGATCATTAAGCGGCTGTTCTCCCGCCTCTTCTGCCCTTTTCACAGGCAGCTGCAAATTCTCTCAGTTTTTCTTTTGCCTCTGCTGTCAGGTTCTGCGGAACAGCGATCTGGATGGTCACATACTGGTCGCCTTTTACCTTCGGGTCTTTCATGGAAACAATACCTTTACCGGCAAGACGGATCTTTAAGCCGCATCTGGTTCCCTCACGCAGTTTGCAGGAAACATTGCCATACAGGGTAGGTACAATGATCTCACCACCTAAAACTGCTGTTGTAAAGGGTACTTCTGTACTGGTATAAACATCCATTCCCTTCCGTTCATAACCAGGCCGTGTTCCTACATGGACCTTTAATAACAGATCTCCTGCTTCTGCGCCGCCTATGCCAGGATTGCCTTTTCCTTTCAGGCGGATGCTCTGGCCTTCGTTGATACCTGCAGGGATATGGACTTTCAGATTTTGGCTCTTTCCATTTGCATCGGAAAGTGTGATCACACGGTCTGCGCCAAAAGCTGCATCATCAAAACTGATATTGATCTCCGCCTGTGCATCACTGCCTTTTTCGCTGGATGGATCTGCGCCAAAACCGCTATAGCCATGAAAACCGTTAAAGCCACTGCCGTCCTGGTGAAAACCGCCTGTAAAGCGGCTCTTTTTACCGCCGCCGAACATATTTCCGAAAATATCACCAAAGATATCATCGCCTTCTCCGCCTTCAAAATGGAAGGTGTGTCCGTCTGAAGTATGGAAACCTCTGAAGCCGCCATTTCCGGAAAAGCCTCCAAAACCTCCTGTAAAGCTGCCGTCAGAACCAAAGCCGCCATTTGCGCCGTAACTACCGGCTCCTGCTGCTCCGGTTCCGTCAAAAGCTGCGTGGCCAAACTGGTCATACAGTTTCTTCTTTTCCGGATCGCTTAAAATATCATAAGCTTCATTAACTTCCTTAAATTTTTCAGCAGCTGCCTCATTTCCCACATTGCTGTCGGGATGGTATTTTTTAGCCAGTTTACGATAGGCTTTCTTAATAGTGGCAGGGTCTGCAGTTTTATCTATTCCAAGAACTTCGTAGTAATCTCGTTTCTGTTGTGACATCGTTCTCATCCTTTCCTGATTTCTTACAGGACCTGTGAAGATCCTCTAAGTTATAAATACAAGTTATATTTGTTTGTTCTATAATATGTATAACACTTATATCATTCATTGTCAAGGATGGAACGAACATACATTTTCTTTATCGTTCTGCTGTTTTTACACTGTTGACCACATAAATTCCAAGGCATACAAATACCAGGGCAACCAGGCTCTTTACGGAAAATGCCTGGGCTGTCTCCCCTAATACCAGGGCGGACAAAAGAACACCGAACACCGGGTTCATAAAGCCAAATACGGTCACGCGGCTTACAGGGTTATATTTTAACAATACACCCCAGAGTGTATAAGCAACTGCTGAGATAAATGCCAGATATAATAACAGGATATACGCGGAAACTCCGCTTTCAACCTGGACTCTTCCGCCGCCGAATAATCCAATGAGGATCAGGATCAGTCCGCCTGACATAAACTGATAACCGCTTAAGGTAACTACATCATACTGGTTGCCATATTTCTTTAATAAGGCGCCGGATGTAGCATAAAAGATCTGGGCAAACAGGACAAATCCTTCTCCTAAAAGAGATACCTGGAACAGATTTCCTTCCTGTCCGGACAGGTTCATTACTACAATTCCCACAAAACCCAGGGCGCATCCCACCAGTTTTCTGGCTGTCAGTTTCTCATACCGGAAGATCAGGCTGGCAACTAAAATAGAAATAAAAACATTTCCTCCTGTGATGATCGCTCCATGTACCCCGCTGGCATGTGCCAGTCCTGTGTAAAAGAAATAATACTGAAGGACCGTCTGATTTAAGCAAAGTTCCAGGATCGCTCTTCCTGATCCCTTCTGAGGCATGATCCAGCGGCGTCCCTGGATGCTGTGAAAAAGGATCACCAGAAAACCTGCCAACAGGAAACGCATTCCTGCAAATAAAATAATGGACATTGCGTCAGATGACTGGATCTGGAACAGTCTGTAACCTGTTTTGATCGCCGGTGTCGCGCTTCCCCATAAGAAACAGCAGATACCAGCCAAAAACATTACTACGGGTAGACTGGTCAGTCTGCTGTTTTGTTGCTGTGTATTCATATTCTTCTCCATTCTGCTACTGTCTGTAGCTCGTTTATCCTTATAAGAGTACCAGTAAACAGATTGAAAGTCAATTTTTTATCAATAAGTTGTGAATAAGTATTGAAATTTTCTCAATTTTGTTTTACACTATACACAAAATATTTTAGGTGTATAAAAATATTTTGTACTGTTTTGCCATGTTTGTCTATTTATATGTTTTACTGGGGATTTTATAGATCACATGGCCTGGGGAAAATAAAATATGCGTGAAAGAACAGGAGAATTTATTATGTCGTTTCAATCAGTCTGTAAGCGTTATTGTCTGTTTTTAACAGGAGTCATCTTATGTGCAACAGGAATTGCCTTTATCACCCGTGCGGGTCTAGGGACTTCACCGGTTTCAGGGCTTCCTTTCGTGCTCAGTCTGGTAACACCTGTATCAATGGGATTTTTTACCTTTCTGTTTAATATGATCTTCCTGATCTGTGAAGCACTCTTAAGAAAGCGTTTCAGTGTAGAACAGGCTTTGCAGATCCCGATTACTTTCTTTTTCAGTTTCTGCATTGACAAGGCCATGGCCATCATTCCTACCCGTTTCGGCGGTCCCTGGGGTGACTCTTTTGTCTACCTGGTCATTGGATGTATCATCATGTCCCTTGGCATCAGCTTTGAGGTTATTGCAGATGTGATCATGCTTCCGGCAGAGGCATTTGTTCGCGCCCTTGCTAAAAAGACCGGCTTTATATTCGGAAATGTAAAAGTAGGTTTTGACAGCACCCTTACCATTCTGGCAATGATCCTGGCACTGATCTGTTTCCATAAGTTAAACGGAGTCAGAGAAGGAACACTGATCAATGCCCTGGTAGTTGGCCAGTTAGTAAAACAGTGGAGACGGTGCATTGAAAAACCGCTGTCAAATGCAATTGCATAAAATATCAAAAATCCCGGTCCCTGTAAATGGGGATATGTCATGAAACAAACGGAACCCGCCCTGCCAGGCGGGTTTTTGCATATTGGCCAGCTTTTTGCAACAGAAAAACGCGCCCGCAGGCGCGTCTTTCCCGATTACTTTTCTTCTTTATAACATCCAGTCTTTGATCACATTGTGGTCTCTTAACAGTTTTCCAACGACTGTCTTATCGATCTTTCTAAGCAGAGGTTTCTTAAGCAGTTCCAGTGGCAGAGGCAGCTTCATTTCCAGCGGAGATTTTCCGTCCATCAGCTTTACAGTACTGTCTAACAGATCTCTCACATCGTATACGCTTCCCCAGACCTCAGGAACACCACGGTCTACACCGCAAAGTCCGTATACAGCTTCCATTGCAGTACGTACAGAATACTCCGTAGTGAAAATCGTATCTCTTGGTGTTTCAGCAAACTGACCTAAGAATGCAGCGTTTACGCAGCCATCCGGGATAACGTCCGGTCTGTCCCCTGCGCTTCTTGGCATAAAGAAAGCTGTGATATATGGCATCATGGTCGGAGTACAGTTTGCATGGTTTGCTGCCAGATCATCGATCTCTTCTGTAGGAATACCCAGATGATACAGCCACTCTGCTGTGATCTCCTTACCATTACACTCTTTCATTGGCTTCTTGATATAATCGCCTGGAACATCGGTAAACAGGCTGTATACCCATACACAGATCTCATCTTTCTTCTGTGCTTTAAACTGACCCTGGCGGTTGATAGTCCAGCTTAACAGCCAGCTGGAGTCCTTGCAGCTTACAATACCGCCGGTAACAACTTTACCGGTTCTCGGATCTCTCTTACAGATCTTCTGGATATAGGAAATGATCTTTTCATCAGAGGTTGTAACAGTTGCAGACTCCCAGTTTGTCTTTGCAATGTCAGAACAGAACTTTTCAGGATGTCCAAAGGACTCGTCCTGGGCTGCAATATTCTTCCACAGGCTCCAGCATCCACTGGTGCGAACTTCTGCATCCCCTACAGGAGCATGGTCCTGGTCACCGTAGATCGTACCTTCTGTACAGCTTCCGTTTGTGATAAATACCAGATCATTTTCTGTTAACGCGATCTCGCCTTTATTACCGTCTTTTACATATTCAATGGCTTTTGCAGTCTTCTTTTCCCCTTCAATGTCAAAACGCACATTGGTAACACTGGTTCCAAACTGGATCTGTACGCCTGCTGCTTCCAGATATTTCTGCATTGGAAGGATCAGGGACTCATACTGATTGTAACGTGTAAATTTCAGTGCAGAGAAATCAGGCAGACCACCAATATGATGGATAAAACGCTGGAAATAACGCTTCATCTCCAGGGCACTGTGCCAGTTTTCAAAAGCAAACATAGTGCGCCAGTACAGCCAGAAATCAGAGCCAAATACTTCATCATCAAAGAAATCTTCAATAGACTTGTCATACAGATCCTCATCTCTTGTAAAGAACAGCTTCATGATCTCCATACTGCCCTTCTGGCTTAAACGGAATTTACCGTCTGTATGGGCATCTTCGCCACGTTTTTCCGTAGCACGGCACAGAGAGTAGTTAGGGTCATGTTTATTTAACCAGTAATATTCATCCAGTACAGAAGCATTAGGTACTTCCAGGGAAGGAATGCTGCGGAACAGATCCCATAAGCACTCAAAATGATCTTCCATCTCACGGCCACCACGCATTACATAACCTCTGGTTGGATCGTCGATACCGTCACATGCACCACCGGCTACGTCCATAGCCTCTAAAATATGGATATTTTTTCCAGGCATCTGGGCGTCTCTTACTAAAAAGCAGGCTGCTGCCAGTGCTGCCAGACCGCTTCCTACTAAATAAGCGCTCTTTTCTTCAATTCCTTCCGGCTTTTCCGGTCTTGCAAAAGCCTCATAGTTACCATTGGTATAATAAATACCCTTGCTGTTTTTCGCAAACTTACCAAGTTCTGTATTGCGGTAGTCACTGTTTTCCTCTTCTTTTTTACTGCGGCGCTTTCCTGCCATAACAGCTGCTGCTCCAATACCTGCTGCTACTGCGGATACAGCTCCTGCACGTAAAACTTTCTTGTTCATGGTTTAAACCTGCCTTTCTCATTCTCTTATTATACTTTGAATATCGATATTTTTATTATTACCATCATTTTCGTTAAATATTGCTTTAATATATAGTATTGATTACTACATACACTGTATTGATAGTATAACTTTTTGGGCAAAATGTCAATATCACAGTTACCATTCCCCTATGCGCTGGTTTGAACCGTAACAATCAAAAAATACTCCCAGCCACAGGTATGTTCTCCTGTAATGACTGAGAGTATTTTTACCAAAACTATAAAACTTTATGCAATATGATCATAGGATCGAACTTTATAAATTGATTTTAAATATCCAGTGCTGCATGATACCCCTGATATACAGCATTTGTGATAGTAGAAACTTTTCTCGCATCTCCGATCACACGGACAAATGGCGCACCGTTTCTGAGAGCTTCTACAACATCCGTTCTGCCTCTCTGTCCAAGGGCACAGATCACAGTCTGGGCTCCCACCATCAGCTCATTGCCATCTTTATCCCTGCAGCGGACACCATCTGCAGTTACTTCTTCTACGCGACATCCTGCATGGACATGAACATATTTCTCAATTTCTTTTAACAGCAGCGGACGGTGACGCACATTGGCATCTACAGCCAGTTCATCCCGCATTTCGATCAGGTGTACTTCTTTTCCTTCCATACCTAAATGGATGGCACATTCACAGCCGGCCAGGCCGCCACCCATAACAGCCACTTTATCAGCTACTCTGTCCTGGTTTTTATACAGCTCATTGACGATGATCACATTTTCGCCCTTAATTCCAGGGATCGGCGGAACCAGTGGTCTGGAGCCAACAGCGATGATCAGGGCATCCGGTGCCTCTTTTTCCACATATTCAGGGGTCACTTCACAGCCTAAACGGATCTCTACACCACTCTGTCTTGCAAAACGTGCATAGGTTTCTGTCAGCTGGTACATTTCTTTCTTAAATGGAATGGCGATCTCGCTCTTTAAGATACCGCCCAGTTCCTCTTCTTTTTCACATAAGATGACCTGATGGCCTCTTCTGGCTGCTGTCCATGCTGCATACAGACCGCCCGGGCCGCCTCCTGCTACTAAAACTTTCTTCTTTACAGGTGCCGGCTGTACTTCGTCCCCTTCCATTTCTCTTCCGATCAATGGGTTTACGGTACATCTTCTGGTGGAAGTAGCTGCACGTTCTGCCATACAGGTAAAACAGCGCAGGCAGCGGACAATGTCCTCATCCCTGTTTTCCATGATTTTTCTTGGAAGGAATGGATCTGCCAAAAGGGCACGGGCCATATAAACTACATCTGCCTTGCCGGAAGCAATGATCTCTTCCATCTGTGCCGGGTCATTTAAACCGCCCAGTGTTGCAACAGGAATGGATACGTGCTTTTTGATCTCAGCTGCCAGATATACATTACATCCGTGTTCCTTAAACATAGACGGATGGGTATCTCCAAAACCTCTCTGGTAAGTACCTGCAGATACATGGAGCAGGTCGATCTTGGACTCCAGCTGCATAGCGATGCGCACGCCTTCTTCCAGGTCATAGCCGCCTTCAAACAGCTCAGAGCCGCTTAAACGGAACTCAATAGGGAATGCAGGTCCTACTGCTTCACGGACTGCATCCAGGATCTCACTTGCCAGACGGCAGCGGTTTTCCAGAGAACCGCCGTATTCATCGGTTCTGTGGTTAAAATACGGGGATAAAAACTGGTTGATCAGCCAGCCATGTCCGCCGTGGATCAGGATCATCTCAAAACCTGCACGTTTTGCAAGACCTGCTACTTTTCCATAGGAAGCTACAATGTCCTTGATCTGCTCTTTGCTTAAAGACTTAACCTTTACGCCATCTGCACGTACCGTATCAGAAGCGCCCCACTGGCACATTTCATGCTGTCTGGACTTATCCGTCATATAGGTTCCTGCATACATACCGGAATGGGACAGTTCCAGGCTGGCTGCTGCTCCGTGACGGGAAATAGCATCTGCTGTATAGGTAGCTGCTGCCAGGGAATTTAAAATAGTGGTATCCAGATGATATGCATGGGAACCGTCTGTCTCCGGATGGACCATACATTCGCTGACCGTTACAGCTGCTGCGCCGCCCTTGGCACGAAGCTCATAAAAGGCGGTAGATTTTGGTCCGATACAACCGTCATTGGTAATATCTGTTCCGCCCATTGGTGCGGAAAACATACGGTTGGAAAAGGTGCGTCCTGCAATGGTGATGGGACTGCAAAGATGTGGAAATTTGTGTGTCATAATATTTTCTCTCCTTTTTTATCAATTCACGAACTCGCGCTATCACGCTCTACTGCCTGCTATCGCAGGCGGTTCGTTCATGAATGACCCAAGAAAAACAAATGCCACCTGCGGTGTCGCTTGTTTTTCTTTTGGGTTCATACAATGTCATTCAATTCTTCTTCGATCTTCTCTTCTTCCTTTTTATCATCTCCGTAAATAAGCACAGGAAGGAAAGACGTTTTCCAATACTTCTTGCAATAAAGCCAACTAAAACGGCTGCCACAATAGTACCTTCACGTACACCCTCTAAATGACCGGAAAGGAGGAATGAAAGAACTGCTGCGATCACTGCCATGGAAACATCAAAACAGACCTTTGTAAAACCAAATTCAGAATGGATGCGGAATACCACGGCTCTTACAAAAGACTCTCCCGGAAGCATAACTACATCTGCCAGCACTTCCATATATACGCCAACGCCAAGGACCAGACAGCCGATCAGAAGTCCCAGGACTTTTGAAATATAGGATACCGGATGAACAAATCCCAGAAGGATCATGGACATATCAATAAAGTAGCCAAATGCCATAGATACCGGGATCTGCAATAAATGTTCTGCCTTAAAATTCTTTCCCAAAAGTAAAAACTGAAGAAAGATCAGAAGCAAACTGAATACAATGGTGAAGTTTCCCAGAGAAAATGGGAAATTCAGGCTGAGTACATAAGGAATAGAAGAAATAGGGGAAGTTCCCAGATTTCCCTTGGTGATCAGGCTGACGCCCAACGAGTTTACAAACAGGCCCACTAAAAAGATAAGATACCGCTTTACCTGTTCTGCTTTTGTACGTTTCATAATTCTTGTTCCCTTTCCTGCTTATTTTTCTTTATCTGCTCCTTTTGGAACATGTCTTTTTCTATGGTAACACCATCATATAAACATGTCAATATTTACATGTTTAAAAATACATATATTTTTCTATGGCACAGAAAGAATTTGTATGATATACTGCTGATAGCATGAAATATACTTTCACACTTTTATAATGAAGGGATTTAAAAATATGGGAACTTTAAAATATGCCATTTTGGGATTGTTAAATAGAAAAAATATGACTGGATACGACCTGTCAAAGGAATTTGAAACTACTCTTTTTGAATTCTGGAATGCCAAACACAGCCAGATCTATCCGGAATTAAAAAGCCTTTCTGAAAATGGTCTGGTCCGGTACGAGGTAGAGATCACAGGAAATGTTCTGGAGAAAAAGGTTTATTCCATTACGGAAAAGGGCCGGGAAGATTTTTATAAATGGGAAGAAAGTTTAAATCCTTTAAAGCCTGTGCCAAAGGATGAATTCCGCCTGCAGCTCTTCTTTTCAGGCGCATTATCCCCGGAAAAACGAATGGCACTGCTGACAGACCAGTTAAAACAACATGAAGAAAAGCTGGCCCATCTGAAAGGAAATATGGGAAAATTTTCCAGTATCCCACCGGAAGATGAAAATGACTTTGCCGATTATCTGGTTCTTCATGGGGCTGTTTTAAGGGAAGAAACAAACTGCAAATGGTTAAAAGACTGTATCAAGTTATGCAAAAAAGGAGTGTAGTTTTCGCTACACTCCTAAATCTTTATAGTCCGCCGGCAGAAAACGATGATAGGTAATATGAAAGCCCTCATCTTTAAAGCAGTAATAATATCTGTCATCTCCCTGTGTAAAGTGGATGACTGTATCAAACTCCCCGCCTGTCGTCTGTTCCACCACACTTGGAAACGGCTGCTGCTCAAACAGCTTTTTCACCTGTTCCATATCCGTTTCATGGGAAGCGATCAGGTTTACCAGCTGGTGGATAAATTCATTTTCTTTTTTATGTTCATGAACATAAATACTTGTTTCTTCCGGAAGGAGCAGACAGAAACGGTCTTTCTTGTGGGTGATGGTCACTTCTCCCAGCCGCTCTTTTGCAAAATCTGTAAATCCTGCAAGAGCCTGCTGCATTTCTTCTGCATCACAGGCAGTGCCAAACAGATTATTTAACATGCCCACAGGGTAATACAACCGGATCACTTCTTTGCGAAATCCCAGCTTCGCCTGCTCTTCCATAACAGAATCTTTAATATGCTCTTCTAATGCTTGATAATCCATTGTTTTAACCTCATCTCAGATTTTAACGCCCATCTTTTCAGACTTCACTTATCATAGCACATTTTGATCCTGTTGTCTTTATTTCCCGACCGCAATTTATCTTATGATTATTTTGCATAATGAATTTTTCTCACCTGTCCAAATGGAACCACACCGTCTACAGCAGCTGCTGCATCGATCACTGCATCTTCATTATCCAGGTCGATCAGTTTATAGCGGTTATTTCCCATTCCCATTTCCTTCATATAAGAAAGCTGTCTTAAGCTGTGTCTGCTTTCCATACGCTCGATCAGGTCTTTGTGGTCATTTTCCTTCATTGCATAGATCATATCTACACATACCTGGTCTGCTGCAAGGATGTCTAAGGAAGCTACAATACCTACGTCAGGAGTTACAACAGGGAGAGCTGCAACACCTTCGCAGTCACAGGAAAGGGACATGTTGCGCATTACATTGATAAATGCGATATGCTCGCCAAAATGATCTACAACAGACTTGGTGGATTCGGTGATACGTTCCATCAGTTCTTCTTCTGCAATACTCCACATATTGTCAGAACCTTCTACTGTATGAATCATAGCCTTACCAATACGTCCGTCTGCACAGCCGATACCAATGTTCTTGTTGGATCCGCCAAAACCGCCCATTACATGGCCCTTAAAGTGAGTCAGTACCAGAAGGGACTCATAATTTAACAGATTTCTACCCACAGACATCTCTGTAAACCACTTTCCGTTCTTTACAGGAAGCATGGCAGTTCCATCTTTATCCATAATATCTACCGGGCAGAAGGTCCAGCCATTTACCTTTAAGGTCTCTCTGTGCTGCTCTGTAGTATAACGGTCGCCTTCATAATAAGTATTGGTCTCAACGATCACTGCGTCATCCATCTTATCTGCCATCAGTTCTTTTACCCATGGACGAGGAATGATGTTTGGGCCATTCTTTTCGCCGGTGTGCAGCTTTATGCCGGTCTTGCCGGTAATACGGGACTGGATACGGTCATAGATCTTCTTTAAACCGGCAGCAGACAGGTCCCTGGTGAAATATACCACAGACTCTTCCATCGTAAGGGATATACTGGTTTCCATTTGTTCCAGGTACTGGTTTTACATTGCTCATGAAGTGTTTCCTCCTATTATAGAAACAAACTATCCAGCATTTACAGTACCTAGAGGGTTCAAATGTAGGAATAATCGAGAAATAAATGACACCCACACAAACTTAACCACCTCTATCTACTGTTCAAAACCGTCTTCAATCACATCGCCCGTAGAATCCAAAAGAACCGAGTTGCGAGCTTTGCGATAGATGGTTTGTCCCTGAATTGTTTTACCGGAACTGTCTTTGATTGGGTTTCCACTTGAGTCCTGGATGTTGTCTAAGAACACGAACTCATTAGGATATCCTGCGAAAGCCGTTCCGGTAATAATTGTACCATCTGCTTTGTGTGCTGTATAGCCCTTTAGCAAAGCTTCTTCCGTAACAGTATCGCCGGTAAGGTCGATCAAAACTTTATTGCCGAATACGACTTTATTCGCAGCCATTTGACAAAACCTCCTTATCCGATTGTAACAGTCTTTCCTCCGGCAGAGTTATCGGTTTCTACATATGGGATTGCCTTAACTGTAACCTGAGATAAGCAGTTGTACTCTTCATCGGGCATGATCGTCTGAGCTTCTTTGGACGGTGTTACTTCCTTGCTCTGTGGCTTCATATCCTCAGAACCAGACATGGCACCCTCAACGCCAAGAATCGTCACACCCTCACGAATGTT